>OVXI01000145.1_pt1 | contig 18644 bp, 18 predicted proteins | sample 1732031 | NCBI WGS metagenome assembly OVXI01 (sample SAMEA4545821, study PRJEB24839) | metagenome | biome: chicken; feature: ceca content | place: Italy | collected 2013-05 | reverse complement strand
ACTCGCTACGCTTCCCCCGACAAACAGCAGGCCGAGAAGCGCCCAAACATTGAAAAAGTGTTTCATAACCTTAAATAATTTTAGAGTGAAACATGTTTTGCGTTTACGTTTACAATAATACATATTTTTTCCTAAAAATCACGTATCATCGGCATTATTTTTTTTAGCCCACATATCATACGCAAAAAAATATAAAAATTTATTAAAAAAAATAAAAGAAACCGTTGTACGATATCTACGAAAAACACGGATTTGCAACGACGAAGATGCGGCATCGTATCCGCAGCGGACACGCACCGAGCCCCGATCGCCCGCGCAACACGGCCGCAAACAGCAGAGAAATGCAGCGAAACGACGCCTATCCATGAGATCGCAGCAAACCGATCCGGCACGAAAAGAGACAGCACGCTTCACGCTACCGCACGGCATGAGCCTCCGGACGGGATGCGGAAGCCGCCCGCCCGAAACGGTCCCGAACCGGCGGACAAACACTCGTACAGCCGGCCTCTACGGCCGGGGGGAGGGCGATCCATTCATCCGGGAACCGTCCTTCTCGTCCGCAACCGATGTTCCGCCACAAACGACACAATCCCGTAAACCGCCCCTCCCGATACCGGCACTGCACGCTTCGTTCCGACTTCCGAACCGATCTTTTGCGCCGGAGCGACGAACCGCCACAGCAGCCGGTCCGATCTTCCGCGGCGGACGAACGGCACGGCCGCGGACCCGATGCCCCGTCGCGCCGACCTGCGCCGGCAGGAGGCGCAAGGCCGCGCCCGCCCCATTCCGCCGATGCCCTTTTCCCGGGCGAACGCCCGGCCCCGCCTCGGACTTCTTCCGGCCGGTTCGTCCGACTGCGGAAATCGACGCAGCCGGCAAACGGGCGAAAACGAGACGCAGCTCCCGGACGGCGGCACTCCGCCGAAACGCGGCCTCGCGCAAACCGTCTCTGCGGGCATGTCTTCCGCAAGGGCGGTTCTCCTCGCAACGAGCGGGCGGACCCGGACCGTGGGCCTCGCCGCAGCCGGCGCAAAGCGAAGGCGGCCTGTACGTTCCGCCGCCCGAAAAAACGAGTTCCGCCGTCCTTTTGGACGGCGGAACGCATAAAAACGCCGAAGCGGCCCAACGGTCAGAAGCGGAAGCTGACATAGACGCGCACCGATCCCGTCTTGAACTTGGCCTTGCCCGTCTCGACGACATCCGACACGTCTTCCATCCCCTCGTCCAGAGCACCCAGCGAGAAGTTGTTGTAGCTGGCACGCCCCCAGCGCCCTTCGACACCGATCGAAATGACGTTGAACGACACGGCACCGCCCGCATTGAAGAAGGTGGCATAGCCCGCGTTCACCTCGTCGTCGAGCACCATCAGCGACGCCGACGGCACGACGTGGAAATAGGCGCTGATCTTGAGCCGGCTGACCGGATTGATCGTGATCGACGGTCCGACCTGCATGCCGTACTCGAACTGGTGAGCCCCCAGATCGAGCTCCGGCTCGCCGTATCCCGAAGGTCCCGACGTCGTCTCGGGAATCGAATATTTCGCATAGTTCATATCCATCCACGCGAAGTCGATGCCGAACTTGATCATGCGGGCCAGCGGTTTCTTGTGCAGATAGTACGTCCGGCCCCAGACGAGCGAAAAGCCCATGTCGCTCTTCCAGCTGAGGTCGCCCGAAACGTCCATCGGCGTCAATTTCTGACTGGCATAGCCCAGATTGAAAAATTTGGCGCGATCTTTCCAAATGGCGCGGTCGCGCTCGGCAGCCTCCGCGGCACGCACCTGCTCGTTCAGGTCGTCGACCACGCGCTGAAGCGAATCGACGTCCTGCATCGGCGTCTCCTGCGCCACGGCCGCCCCGCAGCATAGCATCGCGGACGAGAAAATGAGAAAGAAAAGTTTTTTCATACGCAATAATTGGGTTTGAGTTGGAAGTTTGTATTTCATTACAAAAATACAAAATTCCATGCTCAAATTTCCCCCCCCCCGAAAAAATTGCGGAATTTTCCGGGCGATCATCCCGCACACCTATATGAAATATCCGAATACGAGACCCGTAAATTCATTCCTCCGGCAAATCGCCGCCGCGGCGCAGCGTGGCGTACGACAGGATGTGCCGCGACACTCCGACGGCGACGACGAGCAGAAGCGCCTGCGCCCACCACCACCGGACGAGCAGTCCGAAAACGCAGTAGAGCATCGTGGCCCACATGACGGCGAGCGATACGATCTTCACGCGCAAGGGAATGGCGCGATGCTCCCGGAAATGGCGGATGTACTCCCCGAGCCAGCGGTGGGACAGCAGCCACGCATAGAGGCGCGGCGAACTGCGCACATAGAGCGCTGCGGCCAGCAGCAGAAAAGGCGTGGTGGGAAGCAGCGGCAGGAAGATGCCCGCAACTCCCAGCCCCACGCAAACCGATCCGCCGACGATACCCGCTACTTTTCGCATAACGGCTCCTGTACCTGCAATCTCCGCTCCATATCCGCACATCGTCTGCGCACGTCGTCGTAAGCCACGTACCACTCTTCGGTCTTCGTGTTGCGTCCTTCGGTTTCGCGCTTGATGCGGCTCCACTCGGCGGCGACGTACATATCGTTCAACCGGGAGGTCCGGTGCAGCTGCTCCGCGAGCAGCCGCTCCTGTTCGGGCGTCGCGCCGTCCGCCGCGAGCGACTGCGCGAACTCCGCAGCCAGCAGGGCCGTGCGTCGCGCCGCCTCGATCAGTTCGCGGTCGCGGTCGAAATGGGCGTGGAGCAGCGTCTCGAAAGCGGCGGCGGCCTCGATCGCACCGCCCGCCGTCCGCGCAGCGGAGGCCGCATCGAGACGCATACCTACCGGCGACGCATGCACCAGCAGGCGGCGCATGGCATCCTGCTGCGCCTTCATCCGTTCGAGCCGGTATCCGGTCGTGATGTCCACGATGTTGCGGCCTTTCTGCATGCGCCGCGAGAGGACGACGTTCGAAATGCCGAGCGACAGCGTAACGGCAATGGTCAGACATTGCAGAATACAGAGCAGCAGATCGGCCTGCGGAATTTCTTCGAAAAAAGTCATAGGGAACAACCGTTTTTCGCAAAGATAGGGATTTATGCCGAGTTTTTCACTATCTTTGCTATACGTGAAACGACACTTAAAACACACGGCATATGAAAAAGCAAATAGGCATCGCCAGCGACCATGCGGGCTATGAGATGAAAGAGTTTCTGGTGGGATGGCTCGGCGCCAACGGCTGGGACGTGCACGACTTCGGGACCGGCTCGGAACAGAGCGTGGACTACCCCGATTATGCGCACCCGCTGGCCGAGGCCGTCGAGCGGGGCGAACTGGAGTGCGGCGTGGCGCTGTGCGGCTCGGGCGAAGGGATGACCATGACGCTCAACAAACATCAGGGTATCCGCGCCGGGCTGTGCTGGACCCCTCAAATCGCAGAGCTGATCCGCCGCCACAACAACGCGAACGTGATCGTTCTGCCCGCGCGGTTCATCTCGAACGACGAGGCGGTGAAGATGCTCGAAACCTACTTCGCCGCCGAATTCGAGGGCGGCCGCCACGAGGCCCGCATCGCCAAGATGCCCGCAGCGGCATGCGGCGAGTAGCCCGCCGGTCTCCGGCCCTCCCGGGGCTGTCCAGCAAGTTTTTTCAACCCTCTGAGAATTGCGTATCCGGAAAACTTCTCGAATAGCAAGTACGAATAAAAAAGGGCTGTCTAAGATTTGTTAGACAGCTCCTTTTATTTATATACGATGGAATTTCCTCCCGCCTCTTCTGCTCCGGAAGAGTCCGGACAAAATTCGGCCCTGCGCACGGTCCGACGAAAAGGCCGGATTTCTTCCGTCCATTTCCCGCTTCGGAAAAGTCCGGACGAGTTCCGGCCCGCATTCGGACTGATGAAACGGCCGAGTTTTCGCCGTGCCTTCCGGCAGGACAACATCGTAAACTACGAGATCGACCGCTACGAGCGGCAAAAGAATGAATCCGCCATTTGCTCTTTCCGCTCGATCGTAAAACGCCCGACGGGGCATAGCTTCCCCAACGAGTAAATCCCGTCGTCTGCGCGACATCGCCTCCGCAATGCCTGCGGCTTGCCTCCGGCGGGCAGCGCGTCGCCTTGCGCAGGACGAATCCTGCTTGCCGGCTCCGAAGCGCCACGCACCCAAAACGGCTGAGAAACGGGCGTGCATCCGCCACCGCATACAGTCCCGACAAACTCCGCGAGAAATTCGGACCGGGCCGAAGACCGTCCGCGGGAAACAGCGGGTTACAAGGTAAAAACATACGGCGACAGCTCCGCCGCGACCGGTCCCGACCGCCGAGGATCGAAGAGCCCGTAGACGGCCGAACCGCTGCCCGACATCGAAGCATAGAGGGCACCCGCGGCGAGCAGCCGCTCCTTCGCGTCGCGGATGGCCGGATGAACGGCGAAGACCGAAGGTTCGAAATCGTTGCCGATGCACCCCTGCCACTGCTCAAGCGGTCGTGCGAGGCGCTCGGCCAGCGGCACGGACGGCACGGACGGACATACGCCCGCATAGGCTTCGCGTGTGGAGACCGCCTCGTCGGGCTTCACGATCACGAGTTGCAACCCCGCGAGATCCAGTTCGACGGGCCGCATCACCTCGCCCCGCCCCGTGCAGAGCTGCGGCGTGTTGCGAACGAAAAAAGCCGTATCGCTGCCGAGCGCCGCGGCACACCCGACGAGCTCCTCTTCCGCGAGGTGCAGTCCGCACAGTTCGTCCACGGCGAGAATCACCGCCGTGGCATCGGACGATCCTCCGCCCAGCCCCGCGCCGAAGGGCACCCGCTTGTCGAGCACGACCGAGATGCCCCCCACGCCGTAGCGCGCCCGCATCAGCCGCACGGCCCGCATGCACAGATTGTCGTCCGCCGGACAGTCGAGGGCGAGGCCCGTCGCACGGAACGAATCCTCCCCGGCGCATTCGACCTGCACCCGATCGAACAACCCCGGCACGGGCACCATCACCGTCTCCAGATCGTGATAACCGTCTTCGCGGCGACGGAGCACGTCGAGACCGATATTTATTTTGCAGTTGGCATGTCGGATCATGCCGCAAAGGTAGTACAGGCGAAGGGCAAATGCAAATGCGTCCGCTTTGATCCCGATGCGTTCCGGCCTTCGGGTCCGCCTCAGGTACTTCCGTTCGGCAAAAGCAAATAAATTTGCTTTTGCACCCGACTTGTTCGTACCTTTGCCGCATGAAATTCCGTACCGAAATCGAAATCGAGCCCTTCCCGCCCGAAGCGCGGATCGGCTACGGCAACCGCATGCTCGCCGTCGGTTCGTGCTTCGCCGAAGAGATGACCGCCCGTCTGCGGCGGCTGGGGTTCGCCTGCACAGTCAATCCGTCGGGCGTGCTGTTCAACCCCGCCTCCGTGGCGGCGGCGCTCCGCTCCTATGACGCGGACGAACCCGTCGGACGCGAGGAACTGCACGAGCAGGACGAGCTGCGGTTCCACTTCGGGTTCCACAGTTCGTTCGCGGCCGCCGATGCGGATGAAGCGCTGGCGCGGATGAACGCCGCCCGCCGTGCGGGCGCCGAAGCGCTCCGGAAAGCCGACCGCGTGCTCGTTACCTTCGGCACGGCATGGGTCTACGAACGCGAAGGGCGGATCGTCGCCAACTGCCATCGCCGCCCCGCGTCCGAATTCGTGCGGCGCAGGCTCTCCGTCGGGGAGATCGTCGCCGATTACGACGAGCTGCTGCACACGACGCTGGCCGGCAAGCAGGTGCTCCTCACCGTCAGCCCCGTGCGGCACACGGCCGACGGACTGACAGGCAACTGCGCGAGCAAGGCCGTGCTCCGCCTCGCGGCCGAGGAGCTGGCCGGACGGCACGACCGCATCCGCTACTTCCCCGCCTACGAAATCCTCACGGACGACCTGCGCGACTACCGGTTCTACGCCGACGACCTCGTGCACCCTTCGGCTCAGGCCGCGGAATATGTCTGGGAAAAATTTTCCGAGGCCGTACTCGACCGGCGGGCGCGGCAGATCGTCCCGGCCGCGGCGCGGATCGCAGCCGCGGCGGCCCACCGCCCGCAAAATCCCCGCAGCGAAGCCTTCCGCGCCTTCTGCCTGCGGCAGATAGCGGCCATCGCCGCACTGCCCGAAGCGGATTTCAGCGAAGAGAGAGCCTATTTTGAACAATATTTACAATAAAATCGTAAATTTGCGGTTCAAACCATGTATATGACCAAAATTCTTTGCACCGCAATAGCACTGCTCGGCGCGCTGGGCAGCCTCCATGCCCAGCAGCCGAGGCTGGTCGTGCAGATCGTCGTCGGCTCGATGCGGGCGGACGACATCGACCGCTACGCCGCCAACTTCGGCGACGGAGGGTTTCTGCGGCTGCAACGCGGCGGCGCCGTCTTCACCGGCAGCCGCTACGACTACCAGCAGACCTCGACGCCCGTATCGCTCGCAACCCTCACCACCGGAGCCCAGCCTTCGACCCACGGGGTGATCGGCCTGCGCTGGCGCGACTATGTGCAGAACGAAGTGGTGGACCTCGTCCGCAGCAAGGAGGGCATCTCGCCCCGCAATCTGATCGCTCCGACGCTGGGCGAAGCGCTGCTGGCCGAATCGCCCGAAAGCCGGGTCGTTACGGTGGCCGCCGAACCGGTCTCGGCCGTCGTGATGGCCGGCCGCGCGGGACAGGCTTTCTGGATGGATCCGATGTATTGCAACTGGACCACCTCGGCGTGGTACGACCGGGTGCTTCCCGAGTGGATCCAGCAGTTCAACCGCGAGCGTTTCAACCTCTCGTACCTCGGGGACGAATGGAGCACCCTGCTCGACCGCGGCGAATACCGCAACACGCGCCGATTCGACATCGTGCCGCAACCTCGGACCAAAGAGGAGAAACGCGAAAAACGCACGCCCGAGCTCCGATTCGCCGACGACCTCGATCGAATGCTCCATACGCCGGCCGGAAACACGGCCGTGCTGGGCTTCGCCAAGCTCGCCGTGGCGCAATACAAGCTGGGGGCGGACGAGGCGCCCGATCTGCTGAACATCTGCCTCGATGCACCGCGCCGCATCGCCGAAGCCTACGGGCCGGAATCGGTCGAGGTCGAAGACATGTACTATCGGCTGGACCGCGATCTGGCCGATTTCCTCACGTACCTCGACGCACAGGCCGGCGAAGGCAACGTGGTCGTGGCGCTCGCCTCCGACCACGGCACCAGCCCCTCCTACGATGCCGGCGCCGAGGAGTGCGACCGCTTCAACCTGCGGCAGTTCGAGGTAATCGTCAACAGCTTCCTCAACGTCCGCTACGGCGTGGGCAAGTGGCTGCTGGAGTACGAGGACAAGTGCGTCTACCTCGACCACAACCTCATCTACGAGAAAGGTCTCGATCTGGCCTCGGTGCAGAACGAGGTGGCGATCTTCGCCATGCAGTTCCGCGGCGTCTCCCACGCGCTCTCGGCGACGGCCATGCGGACGAGCTACTTCGGCAGCGGATACGCCCGCAAGATGCAGAACAGCTTCTATCCGCGGCGCTCGGGGGATGTGATCCTCAACTTCCAGCCCGGGTGGATCGAGGAACGCGAACGATGCCGCTCTTCCTCGGGTTCGATGTACGGCTACGACACCGAAGTACCGCTCATCTTCTACGGGACAGGCATCGCTCCGCAGTGCGTGGGCCGCGAGGTGGACATGATCGCGGTAGCCCCCACGCTCGCCTCGCTGCTCGGCGTGCGCAAACCCGCCGCCGCGGAGGGCTCGCCGCTGCCGGAAGTAACCGGCGAGGGGTAGAAGACCGCCGAAGACGGACCACGGCGACGGTCCGCGAACAGGCTCCGGTCCACCCCACAAGAAACGGAGCGATGCGAGGGGGGGGGCGAGGCCGGCCGCCTTCCCGGCGACGCCCGCGCAAGACGCAATACGACCGGCGGAATTTACACAACGGTGCGGCATGTAAAGAGGGCCGCCGAAAACAATATAGCGAATGAAAGACAAAGTGCAGGAGGAGATCATCGAAGAGTTCTCCGTATTCGACGACTGGCTCGACCGGTACGACCACCTGATCGGACTGAGCGACACGCTCCCCGCGATCGCGCCCGAACACCGCACGGAGCAATATCTGATCGAGGGCTGCCAGTCGCGCGTCTGGATCGACGCCGAATTGCGCGACGGCCGCGTCCGCTTCACGGCCGACAGCGACGCCATCATCACCAAAGGCATCATCGCTCTGCTGATCCGCGTGCTCGACGGACGCACCCCGCGCGAAATACTCGACACGGAACTCTATTTCATCGACGCCATCGGTCTGGGGGCCAACCTTTCGCCCACGCGGGCCAACGGCCTGCTGGCGATGGTCAGGCAGATGCGTCTCTTCGCGCTGGCCTTCGAGAGCCGGCTCGAAAAGGAGCAGCACGCTTAGCCGACGTCCGGACCCGTCCGCGGGCCCTCGTTCGGGGGGGGGAGGAAACGGACGCGGAAAACGAACAGCACGATGAGAAGTCCGGAGCCGTGAATTTCCGGAACGTTCAAGCATACAAGATTGCCTAACCGCCATACAATTTTTCAGGCATGATGACGCCAGAAGAGATTCTACGGGTCGAAAAGGAGATCGTAGCGACCCTGAAAAACATCTACGATCCGGAGATTCCGGTCAACATCTACGATCTGGGGCTGATCTACGAGATCGACTTCACGCCCGACGGCGTGGCTACGATCCGCATGACCCTCACCGCCCCCAACTGCCCGATGGCCGACCTGCTCGTGGAAGACGTGAACCGCGAAGTGGCCAAGGTCCGGGGCGTGGAGTCGGTGAACGTCATCCTCACGTTCGACCCCGTGTGGGACAAGAGCATGATGTCCGAAGAGGCGCTGCTCGAACTCAACATGTTCTGAGGCGATGCAGGGCCTCGACGAACGGATGCTCGACCGGCTGAAGACCGGCGCCGGAGCATTCGCCTGCGGGGAGTACCTCGCGGAGCTGGACACGCTGCACCGCAGCGAGATTCTCAAGGATGCGGCCTACGACCGCCTGCGCCGCAAGATCGCTGCGGTCGAGGAACTCTTCGAAGAGGCCGAGCGCAACTGGAACCAGACCTTCTACCTGATGTTCTTCCGCACGTTGGGCGACAAACGCAATCAGCGGGCCTACCTCGATCTGGCACGGCGGGCTACCTACGCCATGGTCCTGCGCGAACGAGCCGTGCCGCGCAACGTCGAGGCACTGCTGCTCGGCGCCTCGGGACTGCTCGGCCTCTACCGCCACGACACCTACACGCTCGATCTGGGACGCGACTTCGTCTACCTCGCCTCGAAATACGGCATCGAACCGATGGACGCCTCGGCGTGGGATTTCACGCGCATCCACCCGGCCAACCACCCCGTGCTGCGCGTGGCGCAGGCCGCAGCCTTCTTCGCCGGCCACGACTTCGTGATGGAGCGCATGCTCGACTGCCGCACGCCCGAGGATGCGGCCCGTCTGTTCGGGGTCGAAGCCTCGGCCTACTGGTGCACGCACTCGCTGCCGGCCGTGCGCTCGCAGGAGATGCCCAAGCGCATCGGCACCTTCAAAGCCAACCTGCTGGCCATCAACCTCGTCTCGATCCTCCAGTTCGCCTACGGCAGCCACACGGGCAACGACCTGTTGCGCGACCGCGCCGTAACGCTGCTCGAACGCACGCCGGCCGAAGAGAACGTCTACATGCGCGGCTGGCGCAGCGCGGGCACGACGCCCCGCAACGCCTTCGAATCGCAGGCGCTGCTCCAGCTCGCCACCGAATACTGCCCCAAACGGCGGTGCGCGGAGTGTCCGATCGGAGCGCGCCGAATAAAAAGCCGCACAGAGGATTGATATATTGCAAAAAATACCTATTTTTGTAAGATTTCATTCACGAAAAACAAAAGACATTTTCAATGGATATAGCAGCAGGCATCATCAAACTGTTCTTCGGCTCGAAAGCCGACAAAGACCGCAAAGAGATACAACCCTACGTCGACCGGATCAAGGCCGTCTACCCTACCGTCGAGAAACTCACGAACGACGAACTCCGCGCACTGAGCCGCGATCTGATGAAGCGGATCGCCGACTTCATCGCTCAGGACGAGGCCCGCATCGTCGAGCTGAAAACCAAGCTGGAACTCACGGAGACCACGCTCGAAGAGAAGGAGAAGATCTCGAAGGAGATCGACGCGACGGCCAAGCGCATCGACGAACGGATCGAAGAGAAACTCGACGAAATCCTGCCCGAAGCCTTCGCCGTGATGAAGGACACGGCGCGCCGCTTCGCGCAGAACGACACGGTGGTCGTTACGGCCACCGACTTCGACCGCGAGCTGGCCGCGACGAAGGATTTCGTAACGATCGAAGGCGACAAAGCCGTCTATGCCACCCACTGGCTCGCCGGCGGCAACGACATCAAGTGGGACATGATCCACTACGACGTGCAGCTCTTCGGCGGCGTGGTGCTCCACAAAGGCAAGATCGCCGAAATGGCCACGGGCGAAGGCAAGACCCTCGTGGCGACGCTGCCCGTATTCCTCAATGCACTGGCCCGCAAGGGAGTCCACCTCGTAACGGTCAACGACTACCTCGCCCGCCGAGACTCGGAGTGGATGGGTCCGATGTACCAGTTCCACGGGCTCTCGGTCGACTGCATCGACCGCCACCAGCCCAACTCCGAGGCACGCCGCAAAGCCTACATGGCCGACATCACGTTCGGCACCAACAACGAGTACGGCTTCGACTACCTGCGCGACAACATGGCCTCGTCGCCCAAGGATCTCGTGCAGCGCAAGCACCACTACGCGATCGTCGACGAGGTCGACTCGGTGCTGATCGACGACGCCCGCACGCCCCTGATCATTTCGGGTCCCGTCCCCAAGGGCGACGACCAGCTCTTCGAGCAGTACCGTCCCGCGATCGAACAGCTCTACAATCTCCAGAAAAACTTCGTAACGAACCTCGTGGCCGAAGCCCGCCAGCTGCTCGGCGACGGCAAGAACGAGGAGGGCGGCATCAAGCTCTACCGCGCGCACAAGGGGCTGCCGAAATACAAGCCGCTCATCAAATTCCTCTCGGAGACGGGTATCAAGGCCCAGATGCAGAAAACGGAGAACGTCTACATGGCGGACAACAACCGCCGCATGCCGGAGATCACGGACGACCTCTACTTCGTGATCGACGAGAAGCTCAACTCCGTGGAACTCACGGACAAGGGCCACGAAGTACTCTCCAACTACTTCAACGAGGAAGGATTCTTCGTGCTGCCGGACATCGGGGCCGAGGTCGCCGAACTCGAAAAGAGCGGCCTTTCGATCGAGGAGAAGGCGCAAAAGCGCGATGCGGTGATCAACGACTACTCGGTCAAATCGGAGCGCGTGCATACGGTGATCCAACTGCTGAAGGCATACGCCATGTTCGAAAAGGACGTGGAATACGTCGTCATGGACAACAAGGTGAAGATCGTCGACGAGCAGACGGGCCGTATTCTCGACGGCCGCCGCTACTCGGACGGACTGCATCAGGCCATCGAGGCCAAGGAGCGCGTGAAGGTCGAGGCGGCGACGCAGACCTTCGCCACGATCACTCTGCAAAACTACTTCCGCATGTATCACAAGCTGGCCGGCATGACCGGTACGGCCGAGACCGAGGCATCGGAGTTCTGGAGCATCTACAAACTCGACGTGGTGGTGATCCCGACGAACCGTCCGGTCATCCGCGACGACCGGCAGGACCTCATCTACAAGACCAAACGCGAGAAGTACAACGCCGTGATCGAAGAGATCGTGCGCCTCGTCGGCGAGGGACGCCCCGTGCTGGTGGGTACCACTTCGGTCGAGATCTCAGAGCTGCTGAGCCGCATGCTCAAGCTGCGCGGCATCAAGCACAACGTCCTCAACGCCAAGCAGCACCAGCTCGAAGCGCAGATCGTGGCCGAAGCGGGCCGTTCGGGACAGGTTACGATCGCCACCAACATGGCGGGCCGCGGTACCGACATCAAGCTCACGCCCGAGGTGAAGGCCGCGGGCGGTCTGGCCATCATCGGCACCGAACGGCATGAGAGCCGCCGCGTGGACCGCCAGCTGCGGGGCCGCGCAGGCCGTCAGGGCGACCCGGGTTCGTCGCAGTTCTTCGTCTCGCTCGAAGACGACCTGATGCGTCTGTTCGGCTCGGGCCGCATCGCCGCCATGATGGACCGCATGGGCCTCAAGGAGGGCGAAGTGATTCAGGCGAAGATGATGACCAAAGCCATCGAACGCGCCCAGAAGAAGGTCGAGGAGAACAACTTCGGCATCCGCAAACGCCTGCTCGAATACGACGACGTGATGAACTCGCAGCGCGAGGTGATCTACACGCGCCGCCGCCACGCGCTCTACGGCGAGCGGATCGAGATCGACCTCAACAACATCATGTACGACTATGCCGACAACTTCGTGGAGACCAACCGGGGCATCGACTTCGAGGATTTCCGCATGGAGCTGATCCGCGAGGTGGCGACCGACCCCTCGTTCGACGCGGCGATCTACGAAAACGCCAAGCCCGCGGAGCTGGCCGAGCGGATCGTCAAGGACCTGAAAGCGACCTACGACCGCCGTGCGAAGGCCGTGGCCGACATGGTGCGGCCCGTGATGGAGCGCGTCTACGAAGATCGCAAGGAGCAGATGGATTCGAACATCTACTTCCCGCTGACGGACGGACACCTCGGCTTCAACGTGCCGGTGAATCTCCGGCGCTGCAGGGACACGGACGGCGCCGAGATCTACAAGGTCTTCTCGAAGGTGGTGATGTTCACTTCGATCGACGACGCATGGCGCGAACACCTGCGCGAGATGGACGACCTGCGCCAAAGCGTGCAAAACGCCACCTACGAACAGAAGGACCCGCTGCTGATCTACAAGTTCGAATCGTTCGGTCTCTTCTCGAAAATGCTCGTCAAGGTCAACCGCGAAGTGCTCTCGATCCTCAACAAGGCGTACATCCCCGTGCGGGAGCAGAACCCCGAGGCCGTGCAGCGCCGGCAGCAGGAGCGTGCCAAGGTAGACGTCAACAAGTTGCAGGCTTCGCGCATGCAGGCCGCCGCACAGGCCGGTCAGGCCGAGAAACAGAAGCCGATGCCTCTGCACGCCGAAAAGAAGGTGGGACGCAACGATCCCTGCCCCTGCGGCAGCGGCAAGAAATACAAGCAGTGCCACGGCAAGGGATTGTAGGCGGCGAGGGCCGCACAGACCCGTCATGGCCCCATGTTCCCGAAACCGCGGAAGATCCTTTGCAGGAGGGTCTCCGCTCCTTCGGTGCAGTACGTTCCCGTGCATAAAGCAGAAAACTCCGGAAGGAAGCGGGTACAGCTCGGAAGGGCGCACAACGGTCCGGTCGGGGCGAGGGGGGGGGAGAGGCAGGGAAGGTTGCGAGGCAAGAACTTCGCCGAACGAACCGAATCGGATGTTCCGCACGAGGCGGGAGAAAAGAAAAGTCGTCTCTCCCCGACGATACGGACTGTCTGTTCGTCCTGTGCAGCCTCACTCCGCGAATTACGGCAATCCGGGAAAACGGCATTGCCGACGAAGATCGAAACATATAATTTCACCTTCAAAAAGATGGGCTATCAGGAAGAGAAACAGCGTCAGCTCGACATACGCTATCTGCGGATGGCACGCATCTGGGCCGAGAATTCCTATTGCGTGCGCCGTAAGGTGGGGGCATTGATCGTCAAGGACAAAATGATTATCTCCGACGGTTACAACGGCACACCGTCGGGCTTCGAGAACATCTGCGAGGACGAGACGGGCAAAACCAAGTCCTACGTATTGCACGCCGAGGCCAACGCCATCACCAAGGTGGCCAAGAGCGCCAACAACTGCGACGGCTCGACCCTCTACATCACGGCTGCCCCCTGTATCGAATGTTCGAAACTCATCATACAGGCAGGTATCCGGCGCGTGGTCTACTGCGACGAATACCGCTCGGAAGAGGGCCTCGACCTGCTGCGCAAAGTCGGAATCGAGTGCGTGCAGCGCGAGATCGAAGAGTGAGCGCCGGATATTGAACGACGATGCAGAAGGCGCCGCATCTCCACATGACGCAGCGATCGCACAAGGAGGAGGCGGGGCATGCAGAACCGGAGCCTGCGGCAGAGGCCGGAACGACCATGGGAGAAGGTGCCCGCCTCGCCTCTCGGAACGGCCGAGTAAAACGGCGGCACGAGTTGTCGGAACCTTTTGACGCCGGTCATTGCACGAAGGGTCGACGGCAGCGAAATCGTACAGCCGAATATCGTCCGGTTGAACGAACCGCGTTGCGCAGCGGCCGAATCGCTGCGACGACACGACCTCTTGGGTGCGATCCGGGCTGCATCGGGACCGTACCGAAACTTTCCAACAGCCGAAACGGCAGGCGGAACGGCAGGTGGAACGGACACGACAGTCCGATAGCCTCTGTTTCGGCGACGGATGCAAGGCGCGGCGACGGCCGAGACCGCACGATAAGGGAGGGGCACACTTGGGACAAACGAACCGATATATCGAAAGATCATGAAAAAGAGTACACTTCTTTTGCTGGCTCTGTGGATGGGCGGAACGCTCAGCGCACAGCCTACGCAACCGGCGATGCCGAACCGTCCGCCGACGGACGGACAGCCTGCACGGGTTTCGGAAACGACGCAGACGCCACAGGCCGCAACGGCTCCGGCTGCGATGCAGCGGCATCCGCAGACGGGCGCCATCATGGCCAAGCCCGAACGTTACCTCTATGCCGAACTGATCGGCAGCCATCTGCCCTCTTGCAAAGGGGACGGAGTGATCTTAGATTTCGGACAGTCGGCCGCTGCCCTGAATTGCAACTGGATCACCGATGAAAAGGGACGTAAAATCCTTTTCAACTCGATGGTCGAAGCACTCAATTACATGATTCGTCAGCGGTGGGAATTCGTACAAGCTTACACCTCCGGAAACGACAACGACAAAACGCATTATCTGCTGCGCATCCGCACCGAGGAGATTCCCGACCGGCTGCGCTCGCAACTGCCCCCGCCGCCGGTCGGTACGGATGCCGAATCGGTGGCGTGTGCCGATGACCGCCCCACGCCCGACGTCCCGGCAGCGCACTAAAGCAGACCGTTCAGCAGGGCGACGAGCCGCGGCCGGCCGCGGTATGCCGAACCTTGCCGGACCGCAGCGAACCGCAGCGAACCGCACGAGGCCGACGAATCGCCCCCCCCCGATCGCAGCGGACCGACAGAAGCCGACCAAGACCGGGAACGGTCGCAGAATACGGGAATGTTCGGGAAAAGGTGGAGAAACTGCGCATGCGTCGGCCACTCCGATCGTTTCCGCCCGGCCGAAATACAGCCCGGCCGTTTTCCGGACCGCATGCCACGACGGATCGCACCGGCCGTCTGCCGATGCGAGAGGAGCGACACAGGAACCGAAGGGGGAGGGAGGCAGAAGGCGGAAAGGATGCGTCGCAGACGGCGAAGCCCTGAACCGGAATCGGGCCGACGCGCAAGGCAGGGATCCGTATCGCACAGGGGACTTATCCGAATGCAGCCGGCATTCACGGACATTTCACACCGACGGCCGGAGGCGTCGGTTCCGTTGCGCGGAAACATCATGCTCCCCTTCATCATGGAGCGGATTTTGCATCCGCGAGGACAGAGGGACAAGTCATGCGGTGCACAGCCGACCTCGCCTGCGGCACGCCGTTCCGGAGCGGACTGGCCGGCGAGCGACCTCGACGCCACGGGCAGCGGCCGGCCGATTCGCACGCCGGACCTCCGATCCGGACAGAAAGCGCATCAGCGACTGCGAACCGGAGATTTACGCAGGTGCGGACAGGCTCGTCTGCGGAACCCGGAACAGGACGAAACGCCCCATCAAAAAACGGGACACGGCGACGATCCGAAAAACAAACAACCGACACTTCGGAAACACGACCATACGATGATGCACTCTGAATCCGCCGAAAGAGACGATCCCGCCATCCGGATCGTCATCATGGGAGCCACTTCGGGCATCGGGCTCGAAACGGCCCGCCTTTGCATGCGCAGGGGATGGCGCGTCGGCATCGCCGGCCGCCGCACGGAACCGCTCGAAGCCCTGCGGGCCGAAGCTCCGGCTCAGGTCGAAACCGCCGTCATCGACATTACGCAGGACGATGCGCCGCAGCGGCTCGCCGAACTCGCGCAGCGTTTGGGCGGGATGGACATCTACCTCCATTGCTCCGGCATCGGAAGCCAGAATCCGCAGCTCGTGCCCGCCACCGAAATTGCGACGGCCGAGACCAATGCCGTAGGGTTCGTCCGCATGACGGCGGCGGCTTTCGACTGGTTCCGCTCGCACGGCGGAGGCCGTCTGGCTGCCGTCAGCTCCATCGCCGGCACCAAAGGACTGGGAGCCGCGCCCGCCTACTCCGCCACCAAACGGATGCAAAACACCTATCTCGATGCACTGGCCCAGCTGGCCCGCATGGAGCGGCTGCCCATCCGGATCACCGACATCCGTCCGGGATTCGTCGCCACGGCTCTCCTCGACGACGGACGCCGCTACCCGATGCTCATGCGGCCCGAGCGGGTCGCGGCGCAGATCGTGAAGGCCCTCGAACGCGGACGCCGCCGCACGGTGATCGACCGTCGTTACGCCCTTATGGTCTTCGGCTGGCGGCTTATCCCCGAATGGCTGTGGGAGAGGCTCCCGATCCGCAACCGCCGACGCACGACACTCCGATGAACCGCGGCACTTGAGCGACTGCGCCGCACGCACGCCGCACTGCTCTCGGACCGCAGGCTTCCGCAATCCGCCGGCCGCAAATAAAACACGCGAAACATGCAGCTTACGACGCCTCTTCCGGCCGTCGCCGATCTCGAACGGTCGTTTCGTTTCTACCGCGGCCTTTTCGAACAGGAGGCGGTGCTCGATCTGGGAGGCAACCTCAGCCTCAGCGGAGGATTCGCCTTACAGCAGGATTTCGACCGTCTGGCCGGCATCCCGAAGGATTCGGTGATGCGCCGCTCCAACAACATGGAACTCTATTTCGAAACGGAGGATTTCGACGGATTCGTCGCACGCCTCTCCGCCCGCAAGGACATCGACTATGCGCATCCACCCAGAAAACACCCTTGGCAGCAGCGCGCGGTACGCATCTACGCCCCCGACGGCCAGCTCATCGAAGTGGGCGAATCCATGCGGACCATCGCACGCCGTTTCCACGAGGAAGGCCGCCGGCCGAGGAGATCGCCTCACTGATGCACAGCCCCTCTCTCTTATATCCGGACGTTCTTGTAGGAATAGGGCGCTCTACGCCATCCTCGCACGTCCGGTCTCCGGCCGGCAGGAAAACCGCGGGATGCGCCCGCCTCCACACAAACCGGCATACGGTTCCGATGCACGTCTCCCCGCTCTGTCGCCACGATCCGTGCTGCACGACACGCTCTTCACGAACCGACATGCCGGCCCGGCGCACGACTTTCCGATCCGTCGCCACTGCAATCCGCCCTCCCTGCACGGCGCAGTCCCTCTCCGCCCCCCCGTGCCGCCGCACATCCTCCGGGCATAAAGCGGCCGGAAACGCACGAACCTCCCCGTGCATCTCCGGCCCCGTATATACGAATCGGAATAAAACGGGAAACGATTCGCCGGAATCTTCCCCGCCTCGATTCAAGACGATCTTGATACGCTCCGACAGAAGACATACATGCCCCGCACCCCATGTCTTCCTGCAACTTCGGCCAAACGGCCGACAGCCGCCGGCCAAACGGATGCGGCTCCGACCGCAATGCCCCATCCTCCGATCGGGAGGCTGCCCCGGCGATGCCGCCGGTCCACGGTCGCCCGATACGGCGGACGGATTTCAGACACCGTGCGGGCGGCTCGGATCTCCACCGCAGGCGGACGATGTACGGTACGGGGCGGAAGAGAACGAAAAACAAGACACCTCAGTATATCGTTCTCCTTCCGTGCACAGCCGGCGGCGAACGACCCGCGGTCAGCGGCATCGCCGAACGACCGCCTCTATGCCGAACGGCTCTCGCTTGATCCGAGACACGAACGCCCCATCAGCCGCTCGCATCCGACAGAGAGGCCGAATTCCGAAGAGGATTCCAATCGCGGCTCTTCGGCCGTACACGCGCTTTCGAACCGCCTGTTTCGCAAGGCTGCCAGTCCCGGCATTCGCCCGTCAGACGCCTTCGGACACCGAGCGCCCCCTGCCGGTCCTGTTCCGCAGTACGCTTGTCCGGCCGCCGAAACCCGGAGCCCGGGCGACTTCGAAGGCCGCACTGCCGGAAACAAAACGGAAAGCCGTCCGAAACTATCGACGGACAATCGTCCGAAGCATACCCCGGCCGCCGAAACCCGGAACCCGGGCGTCCTCGAAGGCCGCACTGCCGGAATCAGAACGGAAGGCCGTCCGAAACTATCGACGGACAATCGTCCGAAGCATGCCCCGGCCGCCGAAACCCGGAGCCCGGGCGACTTCGAAGGCCGTGCTGCCGGAATCAGAACGGAAGATCGTCCGGATCGTCGGCAGGCACCGACGGTGCGGCAGGCTGCCCGTAAGCGGGAGCAGATTGTCCATAGGACGAAGCCGTCGGTCGGGTTTGTCCGCCCCCGAAGGAAGCGTTCTGCCCACCGCCGTATGCCGGCGCCTGCTGCCCGCCGCCGAACGAAGAGC
>OVXI01000143.1_pt1 | contig 18917 bp, 11 predicted proteins | sample 1732031 | NCBI WGS metagenome assembly OVXI01 (sample SAMEA4545821, study PRJEB24839) | metagenome | biome: chicken; feature: ceca content | place: Italy | collected 2013-05 | reverse complement strand
AGAAGGGCGGGGCGGGGACCGGATCGGTCGGGCTTGGCAGGCATAAGTCCGGGAAGAATGGCGGTCGGGGTAGATGGAATCACGACCGGATCGGTCGGGTGTGGGATTATAGTCGAGGTAACGGCCTGATCTGGTGCCTGCCGACAGCAATGCGCTGCCCGTATTTCTCTCCGGTAATGTCCCCCCCCCTCCGAGGCGTTTGCCTTTTGGGGGATTCATCAAGAAAATTATCTTCGTCTACCTGCGATTGATTTTAGATCGGCTATATGAACACGAATCCTGATAATAGGCATATTGCGTACATAATATATTTCTACGTATACTTACCCTATACGTCCCTTGACGGCATGCGCGAAAGCGCTGATGTCCGAAAGGCGCGCGAGGTTGAGTTCGGCAATCTCAAATCAGCTTCTCCGGGCGAACCGTTCCGTTTCACGATGTGCGTGGGAGATGATAGATACGTGAAATATCCGCTTCGTTCTGAGTTATGACAAGGTATAAGGATCGGGCGGCCGAGTTGAAGGAAGAGCTGAACGAGGCGCTGAACGACGAGCGCTACCGAAATCCGTCGTTCGTGTCCGTCGGAAACCTCACTCGCGGAAACCGGAGCTATCTGACCCGACACATGGAAAAATCGGTCGAATTCAACACCGATACGACCTTTGCGTGCGCATGCGGCGAATTGTCGACGGTGCCCCCCCCTACGTCATAGAGAAATGCCGGAGAGAGAGCCATGCGCCAATATCCCGAATACGGACAGGAGATAGGACCGCCCTATGGAGTAATCTTTACGGCGGAAGCCATGCGAAAATCCCTCCGACCGCAATATGACCGACAGTTGCGTAAGCATCCGATAAAAATCGACTTCGGAACAGATGTCGTCATCGAAATGGATTACAGCGACTTTATCCGGCGGTACTCCAAGAAACAGAATGAATTGAAATACGTTTTAGCTGTTTGACAATACTCCCCCCCCCAGATTGTCCGAGGGCCGCGGCCGGCAGACGTATTTCATGGAGACGATATGAGGAATGGCCGCTTACGGCCGTAGGAGACCGTCGGATTCTATAAAAACAGCGGCCCCGACTGATTGAAAGGTATAAGAAATTTGGTTGTATTCTATATAAACATATCAATAGCGAAATATCGACATTTGGCCCAATATTCATGAATCGAAACCAATTCGGCAACTGACCCTCTCCTTCAGATTGACCGCTTCGATCCATAGTCCCGTTCATCCCTTCAGCCGATTTCGACGCCGATCCGTCTTGGTTGAAAATCAAGGAAATCTAACCGTTTTGCCGAATAGCGATTTATTGTGTCTTTTTGCGAATTATCGAGCTGCTATTTGCCGAATTGGGTAATATTGTGTATATTTGAAAAAACTAAATTCATTTTATTTCGAAAGGTTTGGATCTGTAAAGATACTGCTTTGAGGGTTTACCGGTCCGATCTTAGAATAAAAAAGGTTTTGGATTGAAAATGATTTCGATTTTTGAATTTTTTAAAACTTATCTCAAATGCAAATATAAATATAGCGGCATAAAAATACTTCGGTCTCAATGATACAACATTCACTAACTTAAAACATTATTTGCCATGAAACCTGTCCAAAACGAAAAATGGCTGCACATTTCAGAGGAAATTGTGCCTTTGACACGGGATGAAGCCGGTATGTTGAAAGGCGGATTTACGGAGGTCGATCTTCCGGAAGATATTATGCCTTTTGCTTTGAGTAACTCCGGATGTAAAAATCCCCGCAATTGCTCAAATACAACAAATTCGGATATTTGTTCAAACACAGGTAATTGTGGATGTAGTTGCTGGGACGGGAAGAATAAGGGATGTTACGTCAATGGTATATCGTGTGGAAATTAACATCTGAAAACGGAAGCGATGAAAATTCCCGCGTTGTTCGCGACGAAAAAATAAACGGCGATTTTTCATCGCCTCCGTTTTTACGAATCGAATCTCTGCATGAAAAGTAGCAAATACAACATCATCGTTAGAAACGGAGATGCATATATATTGTATAATAGCCTTAGGGACAGAATGATGGTGTGCGCTTTGGAAACTTTCAAATTGCTCGAATCGCATAGAGAGAATCCGAATGCGTTATCCGGAATTCATCCGGAACTTTACCGTTGCCTTACGGACAGGAAATTTCTTGTTCCGGACGAAACGGACGAAACGGACGAACTTATTGCGTCGATCGAAAAATCGGAAACTTCGGATACGCATTTCTCTATTACGATCAACCCCACGATGGACTGCAATTTGGCTTGTTGGTATTGTTATGAAGACCATTTGCATGACAGTCGCATGCCGATCGAAGTGTTGAACGGTATTCGGAATATGTTGCGAAACATATGCGACAACGGGAAAACCCGATCGTTGTCTCTCGGTTTTTTCGGTGGAGAGCCGTTATTGGAGTTCAAGTCTCGGGTAGTACCGATTATTCTTGAGGCCCGAACTCTGTGCGGAGAGAAACAGATCGTCTTGAATTTGGATTTCACGAGCAATGCCGTTTTGCTGACCCGCGACAAGGCGGATTTTCTGCATGATACCGGATTACCCGTTCGTTTTCAGATTCCTTTCGACGGCGGACGGGAGATGCACGACACGGTTAAAAAGATGAAAAACGGGCGTCCGACTTACGATCTGACGCTGGATAATCTGAAATATGCGGTCGAACAGGGGATTCGCGTTACAGTTCGATGCAATTATACCAATCAGTCTGCGGTATCGTTTCACGGCCTGCTCGACGATCTGCTGCCTTTTTTTGAGAAACATAAGGATTCGATGACTTTTTCTCTCCATCAGGTCTGGCAGGATGAGCGGAATTGCGAAGAGACGAACGATGCGGTACGGTCGCTCGAAAAACGCATCAATGCCATTGTACATGCCGATCCTTCCGGTGTGTTGAACGATGTGCGTTGTTATGCGGACAGACGCAACGCTTTCGTGGTCAATTACAACGGCGATCTATATCAATGCACGGCCAGAAAATTCGCACCGGAAGACAGAGAAGGAGTGCTGCACGAAGACGGTACAATCGAACACAACGAACGTTACCGCACCCGTATGGCGAGTCGGTTCTCCAATCCGGAGTGCATGGAGTGTGCGATCTATCCCATTTGCAAAACCTGTACTCAGAAAAGACTGGAAAGAGAACAGGGACACTGTTTGTGGAGTGCTGAAAAAGAACAATATATCGAGGATGTCGTAAGATCGCGTATTGCGGAATTGTATCGTTTGGCGGCAGTCCGTACCGCAAAGAGTTGAACTCTTGAGACAGGTATGTACCGCCGGTATTTTAACCGGCAGATCTGTTCTCGATGTAGTATTCCCCTGCACCCCGTAGGACGTGCAGGGGAATTTCTTTGTACGGCGAAGAGAGTCGGAATATCGCTCGCTCATCTTTTTTATCATCTTTCCCGTCGCAGGCGGAATCCCCTGCCTTTGGCGGGTCATTCGTATTCGTTCCGGAAACTTTGCAGGCCGGAGGTCGTGGACAGGCCCTTGTTGCTTCTGAAATTGTTGAACGTATAGCGGATCGTCAGTCCGAAAAAGCGGTTGTCGGAAAGGTTCCTGTACAAGGTTCGGAATGTCCCTTCTCTGTTCCATTGCTCCACGATGTTCGTGTTGACGAGAAGGTTCTGACATTCCAGCCCGACGTAAAGACGTTTTCCGAACAAATATTTGTAGAGGGAAACACTGAGCGAATAAACCGTATTGTGCCGATATTCGATCGCATGGTGCGGTGTCCTGAAATAGAAGTCGACGTTCATTCCGCATCCGTCTGCGAATTGAACGGAGTTGGTCAGATACATGGTCATGCCCCATGTCTCGTCGTACTGACCGTAATAGCCGTAGCGGCTTCGGGTGCCGATTACGTCCCAGTTCACGTACAGCCACGGCCGCAGCGAGGCGGTGAAATTCAGCCCGAGTTCGTGGGTGCGTCTCTCCCCGCAATTCTCGGGACGGGTATAGATCAACCGCGGATCGTCGGGGTCTTGAAAGTTCAGATCCTGAACTCCGTCCGAGGTGGAGTAGAAATTGTAGTACAGATTCCACTTTTCACGCAGTACGATGCTGGCGCCCAGATCGTATCCCTTCGCGGGTCCCAGATCGGGATTGCCGACGGCATAGCGGTATTCGCTCTGCCGGACGGCGAGCGGCGATAGCTGGCCGTAGGGAATCTGGTCGTCCTTGCGCGAATAGGAGAGATTCGCGGATGACGTGCCGTTTTCGCCCCACGTATAGGTCATCGATACACGGGGCGCCAGCCGCCAGTAATCGGTCTGCCGCCAGCGGTCGCCACGGGTGAAATACCGCACATCGTCCCACTGCGCCCGGGCGCCCGCCGTCGCACTGAAACGCCCCGTATTGAAACTCAGATCGGCGTAAAGTGCCGCGCCCTCGTCCCTGTGACGGAACAGCGAACTCTGCTCCGCATCGAAGCGGCCGTCGGTGTGTACGGACTGATTCTGCTCCGTTGAAAAAAGGTAATATATGGCTCCGCCGTTCAATTCGAATTTCGGCGAGATGTGTTTCTGCACGATCGCCTCTGCTTTCAGCTGGTCGGCGACCGGACGAAACGTTTGTTGCGATACGGAGGCCGATTGCAGTGCCATGCTGTCCCGATAGAGGTAATCTTTCTCGATTCTCGAATGCAGGTAGTCGGCTTGTACGCGGACGAAGGAACCCGCATCGTCCAGCCGGTACCGGTAGGAGCCCGATACCTGCATGAACAGGTTGGTCACGTCGCCGACCGACGTATAACTGCTGCCGCCATCCGGTACTTCGGCACTGGCGGCATCGTATCGGGTGCCGCCCGAACGGGCTTCCGGAGTGCTCGATACGAATCCGAAGCTGCCGGACAGACCGATCGTATGACGCGGCGAGACCTCGTAGACCAGACTCAGCTGGTCCGTGATATTGTGGTAACGGTCTTGCCCCCTTTCGTCGGAGACGATGCGGTAGGGGATTCCGTCCAGATAATCCGATTCTCTGATCTCGTGCGTTTTCTGCTTCAGAAAATTGTAAAACACCTGATTGTAGAGATTGAACTTTCCGATTCGGATACCGAACGGTACGCTGACGTTCGTCATGCCGAATCCGTCTCCGCGAACTCCCGCACCGACATTCGCGCTTCCGAAATAACCGCCGTTGGCCAGCCTGCGCAGACGGATGCGCAGAATCGCACCGCGCGCCGACATGTCCTGCCGGCTCTCTCCGTAGGGCAACACTTCGATCTCTCGGATCATTTCGGCCGTCAGCCCTTGCAACTCTTTGGGATCGGCCAAACGATCGTCGATGTATATTTCCGAAGCCATTCGGCCGTTCACCGTGTAAATATCATCCTGAATCCGTATCCCGGGCATGAGTTTCAGCGCTTCCGTCAGCGTCCGGTCTTTGGCTAGCGGATTGCCGATCATCGACATCGTGTAGTTTCCCGCCTTTCGTTCGATGTGTTTGTAGATCACCTCTACGGCGTCGATCTCCGTCGATCGGGACGTCAGTATTGCATCGTGCTTTTTGCCGGCGGCTTCCGGAACCGAGAGCCGCAGGTCGAAGTCTTCGTAGGCCAGATGGGTGAAACGCAGGAGGTATTCTCCCGCCGCCACAGCATCGAAGCGGTAAAAACCGGCCGAATCGGTAATCGTGCCGGCGATGAGCGTCGAATCCGATGCGTCGTGCAGCCCCACGGTGCAATATGCAATGCCGGTGCGTTCCGTGTCCGTAACGTGTCCCCGTACAGCGAAGCGATCCGGCCGAGGTCGACACGGTGCTGCCTGTGCACTCCCTGCAAGCGGAAGATTCGCGAGTATCGAGGCCGAAACGAGTAGGAAGAGGCGAAAATTCATAGGTTAAAGGTATGACTTTTTTTTCAAAGTATGAATCGGGAATCGTATTTATTTTGATCTGTAAATTAAAAAGCGTTCGTTTTTTGTATTTCCGGGAATAGAGTCAATATGACAGTCGGCGGTTACGGAGCGATCCGATAAGAGAAGCGTTCGGAATGGACGCGATCTTAGAAATGGGTCTCAGTGTCTTTATACGTGTTGCCGGAGGAACAAAATAGTAAGAGGCGAACCTTTCATAACCGCTCTCTCTTAGTTTATATCATTGTTATGTTTCAAAATGACATTTCCATGGAAAGAATCCATCTGGTGCGATAATCGCGTTGCGCAGATTGCGGTACAAGGCCGGACCTTCGGGAGGCGCGCGAGTATTTTCCACACTTGCTCGAATGTCGGTCGGGAACAAGAGCGGAGCATCCGATCCTGAAGCCGAATGACAAGAAGCGACAGCTCGTCGCAAGCACGCGCTCCAATCATGCGTAGTTTGTGGAAACGGGGTATGATGCATGACGACCCCGACCATCGAAGAACGTTTGAACTGTTCAATTAATGAAAAATGTCAATTTTTAGAACTCGTCGAAATTCACTATATTTGTTTTAATAAGTCGTGCGGATCGAGCGAAATCATGCAAAACATTGAAACCAGTGAATTTCTGAATCCTTACCGTCTATTGAAAAGATTGTTGTAATAAGTTGCGTTACAACGACATATAAAAAGAAGGGAAATTGTAAATAATACGTGTTATGATGAAAGTCAACAAAGCCATATGCACCGTTTTTCTTTCGATTATTACGGTATCGGTCGCACGGACACAAACTTTAACCGATCTGGAGGTACTCGACATTGTAAGTACGAACCGATATTTCCCCACCGTAAGAGATTTCCGAACACGTGAGAAGATAGACGATTTGAGCCTTCGGGTTGGTTATAACTTCAGCTATCTGACCGACACTGTTTCGGGGAAGAGTTATTCCGAGCCTTTTATCTTGGAAATAGGCAAACAACTGAACCATTTTTACAGTTATAATGCTCATATAAGAGATTCCATTCAGATTGCGGTTTATGAAGAGGAAAAACGAAATAACTTCGATGTGTTTACGGACGTAACCGGTTCGGTGATCCCCCGGGACCAGACCGCGACATATTACGATATATATAGATACCTTCGGGAGTCGTCGCGCGAAATCATACTTCGTATTGAAAATATCGATTACAGATACAGCGAAAAGATCGAACCTATTGAGTGGACGATAACCGGGGATGAAGAAACAATCGTAGGATATCGATGTCTTGCGGCGAAAGGATGGTACGGAGGCAGACAATGGAATGTAGCATTTACTTTGGATATACCTTATTCCGCAGGTCCGTGGAAACTGGAGGGACTGCCCGGCCTAATACTGAGGGCAGAAGATTCCGACGGACTGTTCCTTTTCGAGGCCTATGGCCTCGAAAAAGGGAAAGGCAGGGGAATTTATCGGTATACGGACAAGATAAAATCCGAAACCATTCCTTACAGGACCCAAAAAGCGGAAAAAAAAGAGATTGCGAACTTATGGAAAAGGATCTGCCTGGCTCCGCATACGATACCGTATCTGTTTCGTAGTGATCAAAATATGAAAGTCATGCTTCCTGACGGATCGGTCAGAACCATTGGCATATCCTTGAATTTCCCTAACGATGTTTATTACCCTCGGTTGGAATTGGAATAATGATACGTATACTCCCGATACTGTTATTCGTATTGCTCAGCAACATCGCCTATTCTCAATCGAAAATAAGCGGTCGGGTTACTTACGTTCATACTGGCGAACCGGTCGAGTTTGCCAACGTCATAGTCCAAAATGTCGACATGGACCGCGTATTCGCTTACGCTATGACTGATACGGACGGTAGGTATGCGTTTGAGGGAAAGTTTTCGGCGGATTCCCTCGCTATTATGGTAACCGCCGTCAATATAGCACAGACCACGAAAATAATCGAAAATAAATCCCGGATACTCGATTTTCAAGTGCGAGAAAATGTGTTGGAAATAAATGAAATCGTCGTAAAAGCCACTATCCCGGCTGTGAAAAGAGAGGGTGATACGTTGACATACAGAGTCAATAGTTACCGGGACAGCAACGATTTGGTAGCCGAAGATATAATAAGGAAGTTGCCTGGTGTGGAAGTACAGGAGTCGGGCAAGATCTCCTATCAGGGAAAAGAAATATCGAAATTCTACATAGAAGGGTTGGATATGTTGGGAGACAGCTATACCGTTGCTTCCAAAAATATTCGAGTAGACGATATACGTTCGATCGACATCTACGAGAATCATCAACACGTTAAGGCGTTGAAGAGGATTTCCCGCCCCGATGCTGCGGCGATGAATATAACGCTCAATGACGAAGCCAAAGGAACTTGGATAGGTTCTGCCGTGGCGGGGGTGGGCTATAAACCGTGGATGTGGCGTGGCGAGGTGTCTGCAATGTATTTCGGAAAAAAAATGCAGTCTATCGACACCTACAAGACCAACAACATGGGAGACGATGTGTCGAGGGAGTTCGGTTTACCAGACCGAGCCGCATCTATCATAGGGGTATCGCTTCCCGCCGTGCCACCGCTGGATGAAAACCTTTATATGGATAATGATATACATGCGATTTCGAGCAATTTTCTTTTTAAGCTCACGGAAAGCGCCTTAATGAAAATGAAGGTCAGCTATGCACATGACCTCAGAAAAAGCGAAGGAGAATCGACGACCGTTTATAACATCATAGGAGAGGCTCCGATTACGGTGTCCGAAGTTACCGAAGCTTCCGAACGAAGCGATATCGTGAACCTGAGTCTAAACATAGAGGATAACAAGGAGAAGAGTTACTTGGACAATACACTCTGTTTCAGCGGAGATTTCAATAAGGATTACAGTCGAATGCTGAGCGATGGAATTCCGGTCCGACAATCGTTCGAATTGCCTGCCCTTTCGATTCGGAACAATCTGCGGATAATCATTCCCATGACCGGCAAATTGTCGCTCAATCTTAGGTCGAATACTATGTATCTTCGTCAGCCTACCTCGCTACGGGTTATGCCTATGCTGTTCCCGGAAATTTTCGGGATGAAGCAAGTCGATCATGCTGTGCAGACACTCCATTCATCGCAGTTTGCAACCCGGAACTCGCTTTTTGGAGCTTATAATAAAGGGCGTTGGAATATCTCTTTAGGTATAGGGGTTAATGCGCATATCGAAAATATGACTTCGGAACTCCATACCGAGGCATTACCGGCCGCAGACTCCATGCGCAACGATATCAATTGGCGGCGTTATGATATGACGATAGGTCCGAGCATATCCTACAAAATCAATGATGTCTTTTTTATTTCCGCATATGTCAACGCAGACCTGATGCTGTTGCAAACGAAAGACAGAATTTGCGGAAAGAACAATGAAATCACCAAGTTCATTGTTTTGCCGTCTCTACACCTGAATGGGAAAATCTCCCGGGATTTGAACTATTCGGCGTCTGCGGAATATGTCGATAACTACGGAGGACTCTACGATAGTTACGGTGGTTTCATCATGACGGATTACCGCAATATAGCAACCAAAGACGGGAAACTGCGCAATACGAAGAATCAACATTATACGGCTTCGATGGGCTATAGCAATGCTCTCGATTTGTTATTTGCGAACGTGAAAACATCCTATTGGAGGGCAAACAGCAATCTTACATATGCTTATAGTTATGATGGGGCCTTGACATATATTGAATCTGTAAATGTCCCGAATTTGTCCCGCGGTCTGACTCTCGAAGCCAAAGTCTCAAAACAGATTTTGTCCATAGGTACTATTTTCAATATCGGAGGCGGCTGGAATCGCACATGGAGCAAAATCATCCGGCAAGACGAAAGATTGAATGCCTTAAACGATTTCTATACAGCCTCTTTCGGGGTTAACACGAAATTCTCCAAATGGCTGAACTTGGCTTATAGGGTAACTTGCAACAGGTCCGAAAATGTCGTGGAAGCCATCGAGGAGATAGCTCCTATCAATTACATTAAGCAGGAAGGAGAGCTGCTCTTTTCTTTCGATAAGAACTTTATTTTGTCTGTTGATGCCGAGCATTATTATAACGGAACCCTCGCCCCGGAATATCGAAACATGGTGTTTCTGGGAGCCAAACTCACCTATAAAGCAAAGAGATTCAGCTATACTCTGGATGCCCGAAATCTACTAAACATTCGTTCATTCGGTTCTGTCGTTGCTTCGGATATTACGGATTATCGTTATTCTTTTGCGTTGCGCCCTATGGGAATCATCGTTACGATCAGATACGATTTTTGAAGAATGTAGTAGAAATTGATGGAAGCACCATAAACGCAGGCACCTTGGTTCGGCCATAATCGTTGAATACAACAAACACCACGGTAAATTCGTTCGTTCGGGTCCGCACGCCATACTTGCGAGCCAAATACGAGTATATTTTCGAAACCGAAATAATCAGGTTCTACTTGTTGTATTAACAGTATGTAAAACAGAAATTTTTAAGAAAGTCTGTCAATAAAGAGTATATGAAGTGGCAGCGAATCTATTTTCAGGTTATGTTTTAATTACCCGATTCTGTTAACTATGTATATGACGATTGCATGAAGTTAATTCGTCTGTCGAATTTGTAAACATGGTATACCTGTATCAGTATTCGGCCCCTCTTTCGACTGGTAATCCTCTTTTCTATTAAACTTTTCGGTCGCATTTCAAGTCTATGGCATGAAGCATAAAAGTAGGAATAAAATTTTGTCAAAAAAATAGTAGTTATTATTTCTAATGACATTTCCATGGAAAGAATCCGTCTGGTGCGATAATCGCGTTGCGCAGATTGCGGTACAGGGCCGGACCTTCGGGAGGCGCCCGTCCTAAAATGATTTGCTTTGTGGTTTTCCGTTCTTCATTCTCCGTGGCAGCAGTTCGTGTAATAGGTTAAAGTCTTTATTTTGAACAGATATTCGTACTTGGCCTGCAAGAGTTGCGAACGGGCCTTGACCTGTGCGGAGACCGCGGCGTTGTAGTCCGTTACGGTCGCGGCGCCGAGGTCGTACTTGCGTGCGATCTGCCGGGCGGCCTCTTCGGCCGAGGCGACGTACCGCTGCGCTCCGCGGTATCGCTCCCACGCCGTTCGGGCGTCGATGAGCGCCTGCGCAACCTCCTTCTCCACCTGTTTCTCGGCCGTTCGCAGGGCGTATTCGGCCTGCCGTATGGCGAGCTTCTGCCGCTGCACGTTCTTGCGGACCGTGAACTTCCCGAAAATCGGGATGCTGAGCGACAGCGACACATAGCTGCTCGCATTGTCCTTGTACTGCTCGAAAAACGGATAGGCCTCATACCGATAGGTGCCGTCGGTATTCCGGAACATCTTCTGCCGTACATCGGAATAGCTCGACCCGTACCCGACCGAGAGCGAGAGCGTCGGCCAATAGGCCGTGCGTGCGATCTGCAGGTCGCGGCGGGCCATGTCTATGCCCACGCGTGCCGCTTCCAGTTCGGGCAGCCCACGTGCGGTGTCGAGCACCTCCTCCGAGGTGTCCGCAATATCGCGGCGTATCAGCTCTCCCTCATCGGGCGCAACGATCCGGAAGGTCGTATAGTCGTCGATTTCGAGCAGCTGGCAGAGATCGAGCCGCGCGATGTCGTAGGTGTTCCGCGCGGTCAGCACGTCGTTCTCCGCATCGGCTAATTGCGAGCGGATCTGCAGCAGGTCGGCCGTCGTAACCTTGCGTGCCTCGACCTTCTTCGCCGTCTTCTCTTCCTGTATCCTCAGTTCCGCCACGACCTGTTCGGCGTCGCGGATCGTCTCCTCGGCACACAGGACCTCCAGATAATAGGCCGTAACGTTCATCCTCACGTCGTTGCGCATCTTCTCCACGGCGAGCAGCGACGACCGCAGGTCGAGCTGCGCGCGTTTGAGGTTGTAGTAGTTCTTCAGCCCTCCGAAGAGCAGGATATTCGCCCCGAGCGAAGAGCTGTTGCCCGCCACGGTCTCGTTCTCCACGAATTCGTAGGTCGTCTCATCGAGCACGCGCCCCGTCGCGAGGGATGAACTGTTCGATACGGAGAGGTCGGGGGCATAGCTCCACTTCGATTCGGCGAGGGCGATGCGTTTCTCCGCGGCCGTGAGCTCCTGCGTCTTTATTTCGATGTTGTGTTCGTAGGCATGCGCAATGCATTCGTCCAGCGTCCAGCGCCGTTCCTGTGCGAAGCCGGAGGTGCCGAAGAGCAGCAGGCCGAGCGGTACGATGTACGTTCGTTTCATACGGCTCATCGGTTTTTGAAAAGCGACACGACGGGCTGGATGAAGCGTTCGATCAGCCGCATGTCCTCGGTTACGATCTCCGCCGTGCCGTCCATCCGCTGAATCATCGGCAGCTCGCGCCGGTACGACGTGGTCATGCCGTCGGGGAAGATGACTTCGGCGGTATAGGCGATGGCCGTACCGCTCTGGGTCTGTATCTGTTCCGGCACGGCCGAAAGCGAGCGTATCCGTCCCCGCAGCACGCCGAACTCCATGTAGGGATAGCCGTTGAGCTTCACGTTCACCCCTTGGCCGACCTTCACTTTGCCGAAGCCCGCTGAGGGGACCTGCAGGCGCCCGATGACCTCCGTCGCGCCGTCGGGAACGATGCTCGCCAGTTTATCGCCGACGGCGACATGCTGATTCCCGCTCCAATAGTTCACGAGCGTTACGCGGCCGGCGACCGGGGCCTCCAGCACATACTGCTGCCGCCATTGGGCGATCTGGGCCGCGAGCTGCTGGCGGCTCTGTTCCAGCGCCCGCTCGTATTCCGCCGTTTCGTTTTCCTGCTGGAGCGTCAGTTCGACCAGCTGTTGCTCCGACTGGATGATTTGCAGCTCGGTCGAGGTGAGCGTGGCGTCGAACCCCGCTTGGGCGTTCTGCTTCGAGAGGTAGTTCTGGGCCGTGGCTTCGTAGTCGGCGGCGGAGATCACGGCTTCGGACAGAAGCAGCGAATCCCGCTCCAGCGTGCGGCGCCCGTAGTCGAGGTCCTGCGACAGCAGCGACCGCTGCCGTTCGAGCTTGGCGTAATACTCACGGTTCTTGGCGATCTGTTCGCGCAGAAGCTCTTTTTTGCGGGCGATATTGTCCGTCGCAAGGTAGTGGCGGTAGTCGCGGCAGCGGCTTTGGAGGTCGGCGAAGGCGGATTGCAGCTCCCCGAGCGCATATTCCCCGTCGAGCCACGGACTGGCTGCGAGGGCGGCGGGCGCGAGCGTATCGGCGGCACGCAGATGTGCCGAGAGGCGCTCCACGTCCTGCCGTTTCGCGGCGTTGCGCAGCACGGCGATGAGCTCTCCCCGTTCGACGCGCTCACGATCGCTGACGCAGAGCGTGTCGATCAGCCCGTCGTAGCGCGCCACCAGATCGGAGGGCGGATTGACGGTCGTGATGACCGCCGGAGCCTCGATCGTATCGGGGTACTTGATGAAGTAGCACCCCAGCAGGATTCCGCCGAAGATGCAGAAAACCACCGTTACGCCCCATCGCACCACCCACGACGGCGCACGACCCAGAATCGACTGGGCCTCTTCGCTGTGAAAGTTGTCCATTCTCTGCGGCATATCTGAATATTTTATTCATTCTGTTTTCCGGCCAACTTCTCGATCGCCTTTTTTCTGTCCAGATGGATTTTCAGAAAATCGACCATATACCCTTTGTAATAGGTGCAGCAGTTGTTGTGCCCGTTCTCGAACTTATTTTCGATGCGCTGAATCGGACAGCCTCCGTTGCAGACCGGCAGGTATTCGCATTGCGAACACACGGGATCGTCGATGGGATCTGCGCCATATAGCTGGCGGTTGAGCGTCTTTGGGTTGATATTGGTCAGATAGCCGTCTGCATTCAGTTTCCCTATCGCATATTCCTTGTTTCCTATGACCTCCCAGCATTTGTAGGCGTAACCTTCAGGATCGAACGAGATAGCGGTGTCGTTGCGGATGGCGCATTCGTTGAAGAACGGTTCCGGATAACGAATGTAAGGCGAATCCATGCCTTGTCCGGCCAGTTCGAGGATGAATTCCGAGCGCTCCTTGTGTTTGAACAATTTGCTCTTGGACCCGCAATCGTTACAGTTGCTCGCCCCTCTGTCGAGGACGAATGCCGGCGAAATACCTATATTCTTGCGCCCGTGGAATCGTGTCAGGCAGAATTTGAGCAGGCGGGTGTATTCGGAGGCATTCTCGCGGGTCAGATTCACCCGAATCACGATGTTGATTTCCGGAGCCGAATCGTTCAGCAATTCGATGTTGTCCATTACCTTCTCGAAGACGTTCTCTCCCGACGGCAGATATTTCACCTTGTTATGCGTTTCCTGCATTCCGTCCAATGTAATCTGCGCCTGCGAAACACCGGCTTTCTTCAGAACACGGATCGCCTCTTCGTCGATAGGGTATCCCGTGGTGATGATGTTCGAGACAACCGGATTTTTCCACCGGGCGGAGAATTTGTCGTGGAACGCTTCGATCTGCGGTACGGCCATCAGAGGTTCGCCTCCGAACCAAGTAATTTTGATGTGTTTCAGGTCTCTGCATGAGGCGACGTATTGGATGATAGCATCCATTACCTCCGGTGTCATGTATTTTTTCTCCTTGTATTTTTCGAAACAATAATAACAGCGGAAACAACAGTCCATCGTCGGGGCGAGGGTCAAATGCATGCTCTCGCGTTGCGATCGCAATCTGGTGATATATGCCTTGTATTTGAGATAGTCGTCGTCATCGTTATCGGTCAGGATATTGTTGTCGCACAACGCAGCCCATAATTCCTTGTCGAACCGCTCTTCCGGCAGATCAGTTCCGTTATCGTGTTCGCGCAGCTCGGAATACGACGTTTCGTCGATTTCGATCAATGCATTGGAAAGCGTATTGTAAGTATAATATTCCTTATTTGCGTGGTCAAATAAGAATGTATATTTAGAAATTTTCATTTCCCTTTCATAGTTATGGTATAGTGAAACTTTGTTACTGTAAATACCGAAGCAACGGCACCCGGCCTCGCAACGTGTCGGAATTCGCGTCTGCCCGAATGCATTCGTGCGGCCGCAACGACAGGGTTCTCTAATCAAGGCTCCGTACATATGTCTCGATCGGGCCCGGTGCGGAATAACAGGTTCGCACACCGCTCGTCCAGCGGGAAATGGGTCGAAGAGCAGAATCCGGGAGGATACAGCCGCAGACCGTAGACCGTACCGGGCTCGATCTTGTCCTTGTCCAGCAGCAGGTAGGCCCGTGTCCCGTCTTCCGACCACTCTATCTCGTCAAACATAACGTCGAACAGATATTCGACCCGTTCGTCGCCGGTTCCCGTCCTCTGCACGCCCCAAGAACCGTTCATCCTGTGCGAAAACGTGATCTCGATCCGGTCGAATCCCGTAATGTCCGACCCCGGAGCCGGATAGATGTTCGTAATGACCGGATTGGACGCTTTGAAGTCCCGATATATGATGTCGAACTGCTCCGCGACGTAGTCGAAAAATGCCACGATCTGAGGCATGAAATCCTCGATATGGGGGTAACGTTCGCGGTCCGCATAGAAATGATCCATGAAATCGTAGCTCCGGTCCATCCAGATGAACCCCAAATGCATGTACATCGCCGTTTCAAATGCCGCGAACTCGGGATCGTGCTCTTTGAAATACATGTTGGCGAAGAGGTTGTTCAGCCATTCGACGGTCATGGTCCATGCTCCGGAATAACCGATACGGTTCATTGCAGGTTCCACGCGGGGAGCGATCCGCTCCGCCGCTTTTTCCATCTGCGGCCAGTATTTCCGGATAATCGGGGCGGTGAAGTGGTGCCCCCACTCATGCAATAACGGCGCTAAAGTGTAAGAATTCGGATTGGGCAGCCCCGATTCATCGTCGTACAAACCGATTAGGACACCGCCTTTTCCCAGCGAGTAATTGCTCGAACCGTTGACAAGACTGATATACGTGTTCGGCACCTTCTCCGTCAGCGCCTCCCCGTAGAACCGCTCGAACCAGTCGGTCGCCTCGGTTCCGAGCAGCGAATCCATGCGCTCCTGCGCAACGCGGTACAACTCGCCGTGGTCTGAATAGAACGCCGCGAAACGGCTTTTTTTATAGAAACGGTTCAGCATCGCGATGTATTCCGCCAGCAGAGGCTCCGTCCACCGCGTATCCACCTCCTTGCAAATGTACGCCAGCGTATAATCGGGATGTAATGCTACGATGCCGTCCTTTATTTGCAGCCGGGCGGCAACGCTACTGATGGCATTGTGGCCGATGGCATGTTCGCGATTGAGCTTCCGCATGAATTCGATCGACTTGTCCGTTTCGTATTTCCCGAACCAGTCGCGGATGTCCCGTTCGTACGAACGGATGCCGCATTGGTTGTATTCGGGGGCGCCGGCCAGCATGAATGCGATGCTCGTGAGTTCGAAGCGCTCCTCGACCTTCGAGCGGAACTGACCGAAGCAGATGCTCGACGTCATGATCAGGACGAAGAGCAGAAAAAACGATTTTTTCATAACTTATGTTTTTGTTTTAAGTTTTTCGATGACAGGGAAGCGGAGCTTCCCTGTCGATACGGATTGACGGTCGGATCGCTGCGGAAATCAGGGCAGCGGAGGAGGTATGGGACCGAAATAGCGTGTTTCTGTACCACAAGATACAAGATGAGTATTATGACACAACTCTGTCGCCTTATATATCCATCCTACGTCGCAGGTGCCGTACAACGTTGCTCCGCACGAAGGATTCGTCGAAAAACCTTCGGCTGTTGCGGGCTTGCAGATGGTGTATATGGCCCCGATGCATGACCCTCCTTCGATAGTTGCCATTGCATTTTTATTTAAGAACCGGCTTTTTTCAATTACTTTGAACTTTTTCATAGTTTTACGGTTTTAGGTTGATATTTCGTCGTTTTCGCTTCGGTTTGGCGCTGCAACCGCCGTTCAGTCGTCTCTGCCGCCTTCCGTTTTTTAGGTTGATATTCGGTAACGGGTCCGTCGGTTTTCCGGCGGGGTAGGCAAGCCCCGAAAGATCGTACGGTCCCGTTTTTTCAATAAAGATATGCATAAATTTCGATTTAATTATCGTTTTCGACAGCGTACTATATCATACCCTTTCCCGCCCGGTGTCCGGAACGGGATGTCGTACCGTGCCGAATCCGAGGCGAAGTCATCGCCCTGTATGGAAGAGCAGGTTTTTGCCTGCATCGTTCAGAGAATAGTGCCTTGCGGATTGGAATCCGCGGGTGTGCAGCTGAATCCCGTACGTCGTATTCTTCCGCGCCTTCGAGGGATCCAGTTTCAATGTGGCCTGCCGGCGGTCCGGAGACCATACGACGGCCTTTTCGAAATCGTCGATCAGGAAAAGGGGGCGCACGTTCGGATCGTCCGATCCGGTACCGCTGAATCCGTAGGATCCGTTCATCGTCTCCGAAAACGTGATTACGATCTCCGTGCATCCCGAAATGTCGGAACCGACGGCCGGAAATACCGAGACGATTCGGGGCAGCGACTTTTCGTATTCGAGAAGCACTTCCTCGAAGTGCTCCGCCGTATGATCCAGAAAAGCGATGAGTTGGGGCATGAAGTCTTCGATACGGGGATAGCGATCGCGCCGGGCATAGAACTCTTTCATGCAAGCGATGCTTCGGGGCATCCAGAGGAAACCGCGTCGGACCAGATTGTCGGACTGCTCCTCCATCTCCTTCGTATCGGGTTCCCAAAGCGACAAGAGCGTACACAGGTTGTTGAACCACTCGCCGATCATGACTTCCGCCGACCCATAGGCATTGCAGGCCATCTGCTCCGCCACGTGCGGATAGATCGCATCGGCCGCCTGTCGCATCCGCCCTTCGAAACGGTCCAGTATCGGATTCGTATAATGGTGGGCCATCTCGTGAACGAGCAGGAAATCCGTGCCCGGCGCCGTATCGGGAACTCCTTCGCGGTCGACAGACATGCCGATCAATACACCTCCCGGAACCGAATAGTTGCTCGGGCCGTTGGTCAGACTGACATAAACGGACATCTCCTCCGGATCGAGCGGTATTCCGAATAAGGACTCGAACCGCCCGCAGTCGATTTGTTCGAGCACCCGGTCCATCCGCTTCTCGGCCGCTTCGTACAGCGGACGGTGCTCCTCATAGAACGTATGGAAATCGCTCAGCACGTAAAATTCGTTCAGCATCCGGATGTATTTCCGCAGCAACTCCTTGTTCCAACGGCTGTCGAGGTCCGCGATCCCACTCGCGTCGTACTCCGGACGGAGACGGATCACTCCGTCTTCGATCTCCAGCATGGCTGCGGTGGTCGCTACCGCGTCATAACCGATCCGGTGTATCTGATGCAGTTCCCGGGCATATTCGACCGGAGCGCTCCGGTCGAAAGGTGCCAGTTCGTCGACGATGTCTTGGAAATAGGAAGGTATGGGACACATGCAATATTCGGGCGCACCGGCCAAAGCGAACAAGATGCTCGTGAGTTCGAAGCGCTCGTCTGTCTTCGCACGCATTTGCGAATTGCCGCTGTGGAATGCGAGCAGCGATATGAGGCATAGTATTATTTTTTTCATGAGGTCGTGGAGGTAATGAATAGAGAGAGGCGCCTTCGAAACGCATCGTATGCGCCTCTCGGGAAAAATAGGGATCAATTATATACGAATCCTACGCCGCAAGTCGCACTGTAAGCTGCGACCGTACCGCAGGAACCGCCCGTCGTAGAATAAGCGACATCGCTGCCGCATGCGAAAAATGCACTCGATCCACAGTTCCAATAGTCTTTCACGGACGGCATGCCGCATGTTACATACGGTGCGCATGGATTGCTGGCGTAGGGCAGTACGACGCTACAATATTCTATTTTAATACTTCCTCTTACGTCTTCCTTTTCTTTTTGAGTCAGGAACCGGCTTTTTTCAATTACTTTGAACTTCTTCATAGTTTTACGGTTTTAGGTTGATATTTCGTCGTTTTCGCTTCGGCTTGGCGCTGCAACCGCCGTTCAGTCGTCTCTGCCGCCTTCCGTTTTTTAGGTTGA
>OVXI01000139.1_pt1 | contig 19211 bp, 16 predicted proteins | sample 1732031 | NCBI WGS metagenome assembly OVXI01 (sample SAMEA4545821, study PRJEB24839) | metagenome | biome: chicken; feature: ceca content | place: Italy | collected 2013-05 | reverse complement strand
TCGTGCCGCCGGAGCTGCAGCGAGTGTCAGCCGAGGCACAGATCAGTCTGTGGTAAAGAGCATGAGCGCAATGTGGCCCTCTAAATTGATCGTCTTCTTAGAAAATTGCCAACTCGATAACAGCAATGTATAGCAGAACAGCCCTATCTCTTTTAGATTGGGGTCCGCAAAACAGTAATTCAAAAAAATACAATCATGGCATCTGTCAGGCAGGATTGGAAAAACTAAACCGCATGTGATTTTCTCCACATGCGGTTTAATTTTCCGTGTTACTGTTCGTTATCTGACAATGTCTGCGGTATAAATTCAATGGTTTTACAAGTACCACCTATTCTTCGTAAGAATTATTGTCTTACGAACACCCGTCTAATGCAGGGACATACATGGAATATGTCATTTCCCAATTGATCCAGAGCTATCAGGGTCAGTGTCACGCCGTATTCCTCACAGTATCGTCTAGGATACTGGTCATCTCCCGGCTTTAGGTGTCCATATTCCATAGCTCCGGCCGAGTTGATAAACCAGACAGCAAGTTCTGCCCATACCAGTGGAAGGATCATCTGCATTGCATGAACAAGAAAAAAGCCCCCGCTCCTCTCTTTGGAGCGGGGGCTTCCCGTATGTCACCACTTGGCGACGATCTTGCCGTAGATCTGTTTCTTGCTGAAGTCGTACCGCTGGACCGTCACAATGACCTTATCGCCGATGGCAAAGGCGGCGTCATCGTAGTGGAAGGAATAGGAGCACATGACCACCACGCCGTCGGGGAGGTTGCAGAAGACGCCGCCAGCATACTTGCCCGCAATCTCCGCCTGCCGCCGGGAGCCCTCCGGGTGGCGCAGCTCCGCGCCGTCAAAGGGATTGGGGATGGTCTCCTTGACGGAGATAACCAGTTTCCCGCCCTCCCGGTCGTAGCTCTTCACGATGCAGTCCAGGGCGTCACCCCGGTGGTACTGCTCCCGCAGGTCAGGGATGGCGGTATAGCGCATCTCCCGCTGGGTCAGGTCGATGTCGTACCCGCCGCACTCCACCAGGCAGCGCCGGGGACCGACAGCCAGCACATGGCACTTGACCCGTGCCCCGGCCCGGTTCATGGACGGCTGGGTGGAGAAGTAGTAGCGGCGGGTGCGCAGGGCCAGTCGGCGGGAGGCGATGGCAAAACCGGCCTCCCGGTCCACATGGGTCACCACAAAGTCGATGACCGCCCCGCTCATGTTCCGCAGCACATAGTCCGGCCGCTCCTCGCCCTGCATCCACATCTCGGTGGAGGGGATCAGGATGCGCACACGGAAGGGGATCACAGTGGCGCAGTACATATCCTGGCGCACCATCGCCCCGGTGCGGCGGTCCCGAACCCGGACGGAGTGTCTGTCCACGCCGGCGATGGCGCCGGTGAGCACGCTGCGTCCGCGGAAGGATGCGTAGATGGAGTTCCACTCCTGCCTCTGCTCCGGCGAGAGGCCGCGGTCCAGGGCGTTGAAGTCCAGATCGTAGAAACTGCGCCGGTCGCTTCCCTCAGCCGCCTCCGTCCGAGAACTGTTTGCCCGGGGCGCTTCCGCGGCGGAAGGATCGGACGCTTCTTCCAGAGCTGTGGCAGCCCGGCGCGCCCTTCTGGCCGTCCGGCGGCGAGGCGCGGGTTCCGGCTCTGCGGCTTCTTCCCATGCGCTGTGCTCCTCCGCATTGGGTAAGTCGCTGCCGGTGACATCAGCGGCCTCACCGGCAGGGGCGCTTTCCGGTCCGGCTCCCACCTCTCCATAGGCAGGAACTTTGACGCCGTCGGGACCATCCGCCGGATCAACTGCCAAGCCTACTGCGGGCGGGGAAATATCATCTGCCTCAGACACGACCCCATCCAAGGACTGCCCCGAGCCCGGGAAGGGCGACTGCTCCCACTCAGGTATGTCCGCAGGCATATCTCCGGCGGCGTCCGGCCAGGAAATGCCGGCTAGACCCTCCGGCATGGGCAAAATCCCGCCGATCCCGTCTGCGGAATCCGGAGAGGGTCCCGGCTCCAGGCCGAGGATCTCCGACGCCGCTTCGTCCTCGGCTTCCAACTCCAGGGCCATGTCCTGCCCATCTGCTGGCGGGTCTTCCGGCACAGTCACGGGATCGTCCGGTTTGGGTGCGCCCTCCTCAATAGGCGTACCTGCGGCATCCTCCACCATCCCGGCAGACGCGGCAGAGGGGGCTTCCACGGCTTCGGCTGCGGAGACAGGTTCCATTTCCCGTTCGGGGGAGGGTTCGGGTACGGCTTTCTTTTTGGGCATAGCGAATTCCTCCTTCTATCATGTCAGTTTTCTTTCCGGGCAAAGAAACGGTGGGAGCCGTCTTTCTGCCGCAGGGCGTAAAACACCGTGTTAGGGATTGGCAGCACCGGCGGCGAGCTGTCGCTTGAAAGCAGGACCACCACCCGCTCGGCCCCGCTTACAGCGGGGGGCGCCCGTACATCGGGGCCTATCAGATCGTCGGTGTGGAGTACGGCAAAAAGGCCCACCCGCTTTCCGGCTATGGAGAAACGCAGCAGCACCGCACCCTTGTCCTCCACCCAGAAATCGGACGGGGCGGCGCCGGACAGCTCCAGCATGACATCGACGGCCTCCAGCAGCCGCTCGTCAGGCTGTCTCCCCGGTAGGAAGATCACATCGCCCTCGCGGCGCACTTCAATATTGCCGCAGCGAAATTGCCGCAGCATGGCGTCCAGAAGGCCGGGCGACACCTCCTTCTCCGGAGGAAAGAACCGCGCCTTCAGCAGGGCCTCCAACTGATTTTTCCGCGCGCAGCCCAGGCGCTGAAGCACATCCAGCACATACCGCTGCTGTTTGGATAGAAGCATCGTTTAACACCTCCTCTCTGGCGGAGCGCGCAGGCTGTTGAGATAGGGGTCCACCATCAGGTCGCTGTCGCTCTCAGCGATGCAGTTGAGGATGGTCGCCATGGTATAGGCCGTGGAGTTTTTGACCTCGCGCTCCAGATTGGCGGCCAGTTTGCTCTCCGCGGAGCGCAGCACCATGCCGTCCAGCAGTTTGAGTTTGGCGCGGATGCGGCGTTTCGGAAGCGTGGCGGTCCCAATGCGGAAGCCGTCCGAGTAGAACAGCCGCTCCACGGCGTTTTCAAACACGCGGGCCGTCTCCGGGGCAAAGCAGTCAAGTTCACAGGCATCCAGGATGTCCAGAAGTTCCTCTTCCTCATCGTCTGTCCGTCCGTCCCAGGCTGCGCCCGCCGGCAGCGGGGGCGCGACAGACTGACTGACTTCTTTCTCACTGCGTTCTTTTTTTCTTTTTTCTTTCTTACTGGACGGCGGAACTGGCAGTTCTAAAACCGCCGATTCCGCTGTTCCAGAGCCGCCAATTCCGCCGTTCTGGAGCGGCAGATCCTGCGGTTCTGAGGGCAGCGGGGCTCCCGGCGCATCCTCAAGACCCGCCAGATCCGCGGTTCTACAACCGCCCTCCTCCCCCTCGTCCGTAAGGAAGGGGGCACACTGGTAGTCCGGGTCGTCCATGGGTTCCACACGGGCCAGATAGATCTGGTTAGCGTCGCCCCGGCCGCACCGCTTCTCCCAGATAAGCCTGCGTTCCGCCAGGGTGCGGAACGCGGCGGTGACCCGCTTCTCGCACACTCGCAGCTCCTTGGCCAGCGCAAGGCGCGGGAAGATGACAAATACCTCGCCCTGGTCATTGACCCAGCCCTTTCTGCGGGAGAGCTGGAAGCGGTTGAGGAGAAAAGTGTAGGCCACCTTGGCGTCCAGGCTCATGTCGGCGTAGCGGGGATCGGAAAAGAGCCAGCGGGGCATCTGCATGTAGTAGATATTCTGTATGTCCGTCTGCTTCATCAAAGAGAAGCCGGGACGTTCTTTCAGCTTCGCAGCCCTCATAGGGATACCTCCAGTCCGTTTTCACATTCCAGGTGCGGATCATTCAATGAAAATGCAACATACTGTGAGTGGCTTTTACACCCTTGCATACCGCTCCCCCTTGACTTTGTATCATTATTTTGATAGAATATGCATATGATGTATAAGGAGGCGCTGACAGTGACAAATATTCGTCCAAGTTCCGATTTGCGCAACAAATACAATGAGATCTCGGAGTTTTGCCACAAGTATCAGGAGCCGGTATTCATTACAAAGAATGGGACCGGCGATCTGGTGGTCATGTCCCACGCTGAATACGAACGCCTCAGCGGGCGGCAGGAGCTGCGCCGGCTGCTGGACGAGGGTCTTGCCGCTGTCAAGGCTGGACAGAGCCGGCCGGCCGAGGACGTCTTTGCAGAGTTAGAGCGGCGGTTTCAGCTGGGAGGGAAATAATCGCTTGACACAGTACAAAATCGAGATCGCCCAGCCTGCCGTGCAGGACCTTCAGGACATTTTGGACTATATCTCCAATACGCTGAGGGAACCCGCCGCCGCCCAGCGCATCTACACCTCCATCAAAGCGGAGATCCTCTCGCTGGCCTCCATGCCCGAGCGCAACCGTGTCGTGGATGATGAGCCATATGCCGCCATGGGCGTGCGCCGGCTGTTTGCGGAGAACTATGTGGTCTTTTATGTTGTGGACAAGGGCCGCGGCAGCGTCCATGTCCTGCGGGTGCTGTATAACAGGCGGGAATGGCAGAGCATTCTGGGAGAGCAATAACAGCCGAGGCACAGACGGAGCGAGATCCGCCTGTGCCTTTTTTCACGTGTAAGCATATCGAAAGGGCGATGTTTCGTCTGCGGCGGCATGACTGCGGAAAGGACCTCAGCCCCACTCCGGCATGTCTTCGCCCAGCACCGAGGACACTGGCTTCTCCACCATGCCCAGGTCACCGTCCCCGCCGGTAAAGTCATAGTCAAACCGCAGCTCCGGCCCGTCCTTCGGCTCCTTCGTCTTTGCTTCCAGCTGGGGCGCGGGCGCTGGGTCCGGCTCCGCCTGGTGCGGTTCCTGCCCGGGATACCCTGCTTGCTTTTCTGCCTCATTGGCAAGGCGCGCACGCCACACGGGAATGTGCTCGCTCACCGGCGTAGGCCGCAGCCTGCGGAAGGCGGAGAACTCATCTGGGATGATCTTGTAGAGCAGCATGGGCTTCTGGCCGCGCAGCAGGACGATGCACTGCTTGTTGTCCATACGCTGAATCTCGTCCGGCTGCATCAGCGCCCGCTGGGTGTTGCTGCGGGTCTGGGAGTAGGGGCGGGTGGTGGAGTAGACCGGGGAGAACAGCGGCATGAGGGGGAACTGGTTGTTGTTGACCCGGATGGTGACAGAGCCGCACTTGTCCGAGATGTACTTTGCCGTCATCTGGTCGTTGCAGCCCAGGCAGATCTGGATGTCGCAGTTGCCGATAAGTTCCTCCCACTCCTTCTTCTCATAGCGGTCGGAGAGCTGGCTGATGGACTGCACGATGAGCTGACAGTGGATGCCGCGGCTGCGGCATACGCTGAGCACCTTCTTGAAATCCACCAGTTTGCCGATGTTGCAGAACTCCCCCAGGCATACATTTACCGTCACCGGCAGGCGGCCGCCGGTCCCCTCCCGGCGGGCGTAGCTCATCAGGCGGGAGAAGAGCTGAGAGAAGAACAGGGAGCTTAGAAACTCCAAGCTGCTGTCCTGATCGGAGATGGCGCAGAAGTAGGCGCAGGGCTTTCTTCCCGGGAGCGTCATGTCGATCTCGTTGTAGGCGGTGATCTTGTCCACCAGGGGATTTTGGAACACGGCCAGGCGGTTGCCAAGGCCAATGGCGATGTTACCCCAGATCTGGCGGTTGGCCAGCTTGAAGATGCCGTAGGGCGCTCTGGCCGGGTGGTCTTTGGGCAGACCGTTCATGATCTCCTCCAGACTCTGGAAGCTCTCGCTGGAGAGCAGGCGGTAGATGGCGCCCAGGCAACGCTCATGGATGGGGCACAGTTTGCCGTCCGGACCCTTGAGGCGGATCACATAGTGGATGAGGGCCACCAGCAGGTTCAGCTCGGCCTTGCTCCAGAAGTCCTGCCGCTCCTCGCTGTTGGAGGTGTTGTTGATGATAACCTCCGCGATGGACTGCACCAGGTTGGGGTCCTCTGTGGCATCAGCCAGGCAGTTCCAGGCGTCGGAGTTCTCCATATCCAGAAGATTGAACAGGCGCACCTCGTAGCCCTCATCCCGGAGAAAGCCGGACATGGTCTCGTAAAACTCGCCCTTGGGATCCACCAGGATCAGACTCTCCCCGCGCTTGGCGCACTGGAGGATGAAGGGCTTGACAAACCCGCGGCTCTTACCGGCGCCTGTGGCGCCGTAGACCATGGTGTGCTCGGTCAGGCCGCTGCCCTTTTTCAGCGTCACATACTCGGCATACTTATCGTCATCGTCCGGATCGTCCTTGTATTTCCCGAGAACGGTGCCGGTGAGCTGTTCCACCGGTCCGGTCTCCAGGATTTTGGCCCGCTCCCTCCTGTCCATAAAGCCGCTGGTACCGTGGGTGCCGTCAGGCAGGATGTCAAAGCCACGTTTATCCTTGACGAACTTGTAGCCGGAGAGCCAGGAGTAGCCCTTCTTGGTGATGAGGCAGATGAGTAACACAACGACCGCCGTAACGCCCAGGCCGAAGGGCGTAAAGGGCGCAATGAGATTTTTGAATGGATTGAACACCCAGATGCTCTCGATGACCTCCCCGGTGGTGTTGAATACCGACTGCTTGCCCAGCCGCAGGGAGTTGACGAACATCCCGTAGAGATACCAGGCGCCCAGCCCCAGCGGGATGTAGACGGGCAGCTTCGCCTTGTGGCGTGCGTACCAGCGCCCCCATTTCCCGCTGAGGCGGTCTTCCAGCTTTTCAACGAGCTTTGATAAGCGGGGCATGGATCACCTCTCCTTTCTCGGTGGTGAATGGCAGCTGGGATGGGTCACACCCCTCCCCTTCCCCCCCAAGGAACTCCTGCAAGGCGGCGTCCGTCAGGGTAAAGACCCGGGCCTTGCCCGTGTCCCGGTACCGCGCGTACAGGACAGCCTCGGCCTGCGCCTCCAGAGCGGCCAGCACGATGGGGCCGTCCCCCCTCTCCCGGGCGGCGTCAACGGCGGCGTCGATGCGCCGCAGGTCCATATCCGCGGCCAGGAGAAAAGGCGCGCCGCCGAACAGAGCGTCGCACTGGGGAAAGTCTTCCGGCGGCGGGGCGTATCTCGACTTCAAAGCAATGCGGGTCAGTCCCTCCCGGTAGCTGGGCCGGGCCATGACGCGAAGCTGCAGCGCCCCGGCGTCATCACAGGTGAGCAGGTGCGCGGGCAGGCGCAGGCGGCGGTAAGCTTCGCCATAGCCGATCAGCCGGCCAGCGTCCGGTTCCCCGCCGCGCTCCAGTTCGGTCAGTAGTTCACCGTAGCTGTCCCCGAAGAAGAGGAACGCCTGCGCTGGCGCTCTCAGCGTGGAGATGTTCCGGGTGAAGGCGGCCAGTTCATCGGAGAAGAGCAGCCGGCCGATCCCCGGCCGTACATGGTGGACGGCATAGGCCGTGTCCCCCAGGGCCGCCACCGCCGCGATACGGGTGTTGGCCCAGGGGTTTGCCCCGCGGCCCCGGCTGTTAGAGGGAAGGAACAGGGCAGGCTCTTTCCTCAGGTCCTCTATGCCGGCGGTGAAGACATTAATCCCGGCCCGGAACGCGGTCACCGTCAGACGGGCGATATACAGCCGCCTCTGGATGTCTGCCTCCCGGTAGGCCCGCTGCGCCTGGGGAAGCTTGTGCCCTGAAAAGGCGGTGTCGAGCAGGCGGCCTCCTCTACCCGTGAGGACATAGGCCCCGCTTTTGGCGTGCCTCTTGAGATAGCCGGCGCCGGCGAGATTTGCGATCTCCGCCTTGGAGAAGGCGTCCTCTAAAGTCGCGGGGGCAATGAAGCGGCACCAGCGGAGCAGGCGGAGAAGTTCCATGTCGTGAACGCTCAGAAGAATACCGTTTCACCTCTCTTCCTGTCCTGAGAACCGCCAAAACCGCCCTTGTGCCGCTTCCGGCACAAGGACAATTTTGGCGGCCCCGAAACGGCCTTATTTTCACAAAACCGGATGGCCCCCCGTAGATGTCAGATTTTTCGTTTTCCTGATGGCCCCCGGCGTGTGGAAAAATGCCTGCAAAATCAGGGTGTCCCGGGTCCGGACGGCCGGCAGATTTCACGGAAAACATCCGAGATGAAAAACAGGAGACAAAATCCAACTTATCTGATATGGCCGGCAGCGCTGTAAATGCTGCCGAAGGCGTAATCTCCAGAGTGGAGGGCGAAGAAGTCCGAGGCGTCATGCAGATCCATGAGGGTGATGTGGCAAACATTTTCCGTACTGGGCGTGGCGAGCAGGGATACGGCCAGCGTGTACTGGTCGTCGTCCGGAATGGCCCTGCCTTTGAGGGCGTTGCACACGGCCTTCCACCCCTTGTTGTCCTGATCGAACACCCGCCGGCCGGCAATCTCGCTGTGCTCATCGATCACCAGCATGGCCCTCTCCCGAAAGTAGGGAACGGTATTGCCTCCCGCTTCAAAACCGTCCAGCAGACGGCGGATCGTATCGGTCAGCCAGAGGGGCGTCTGGTAGCGGCAATGGGGCAAGAGGGTATTGAGCCGGATGTGCAGCCAGCTGTACCCCAGCTTCTCCACATGGCCAGCGACCGCGCAATAGGGTGTCGGCGGCCGCCTGCCGTAACCTCCCTTACCGGGGCTGTGCTTTTCACACAGGACTCGCAACTCCAGTGCGGCTTTTTCAAACTCAGCAGCTGTTTTTTCCAGCGTCTGCTGAAGCTTCGGCCCGCTCATCACACCGCCGTCCGAGAGCGCCACAAGGGCGCCGGTGGCGGAGAAGGCGTTGCCCACAAGGGTCTGAATCTTGGCCATGTCCATTTTGAGGTCCGTCATACGCTCTCCTCCTTTGCCCGCCGGTGCAGGTCCGTGGGCGATGTGGTGATGATGTCGTACTCCTGCTGGGAGGCGTGGAAGGCAATGGGCACATGGTTATAGCCGATGCACAAAAGGCCCTCGCCCCGCCGGAAGCGAGTGATCTGCCGCACCTCATCCTCAGAGAGATTGAGGACGTTCTGGATGAGCCGGGCCTCCTGCTCCTCCATCTGCATGATCAGCTTGATGCGGCTGGAGTCCAGGATGCCCTTGCCGTACTTGCCGCCCTCCAGCCCGAAGAGGTCCTGCATCCCCTGGGTGGAGGTGACCGCTATGCCGCCCAGGCCCCGGATGGTTTTCACCATCTCCAGCACAAAGCCGGCGGCCTGCGGGTTGGAGCTAGCGCCCACCAGCGACCACAGCTCGTCCGCCAGCAGGGCGGAGAGCTCCGTCCCGGCGTTCATGATGAGGTCGTAGGCCACGTCGGTGGCCCAGAAGGTGCCGTCGGCGATCATATCGTCGGAGAGGCCGGAGATGTCCAGCACAATGAATTTGTTGTCCAGCAACACATTATTGCGCCCGCCCATGGCGGCGGCGGAGCCGGTGACATACCGGGCGAGGACCACCGCCAGGTGCCGTGTCTCGGGGTCCCGCTGCAGGACATCGTACCAGTCGGCGAGAATGGGCATCTCCTTGAAATTTCCGTCCGCATCCAGCAGGGAGCGGTTGTCAAAGTCGATGCCGTACCGTTGGTAGCACTCCACCAGGGAGGAATCCAGGCGGCTCTTGTCCTCCTCGCTCAAATCCCGCTTCTTCAGGGAGAACCAGATGATGAGCCGTGAGATCTTATCGGCCAACACGCTGTCGTCCCGGGCCGTCAGGTTTTTCAGATGGGCGTAGGAGTCCAGCGACGCGCGCCGGATGGCCATGAGGTTGGGGCAGTCCTTGGAGGACGGGGACATGCGGAGATAGAGCCCACCGAGTTTTTCACACAGTGGCCGGAACTCATGGCCCTTTTTCGGGGCGATGACGATAACCCGCTTCCCCTGCTGCCGCAGGCGGCCGCTGAGGGTAAGCAGCGTGAAGGTCTTGCCGGCACCGGAGGACCCGCCGATCCACCAGTTGCCGTTGGTGTACTTGTAGTCGTCGTAGGGGTCGAGGAATACCGGCGTTTTGTTATACATGTTGATACCCAGGAATACGCCGTTCTTGTCGCTGAGCTCGTAGGAGGCAAAGGGGAAAGACGCGGCCACGCCGCTTGTCAGAGCGTTGCGGCGGGACTTGCGCTCGATGTCCGGGTCCAGCGCCAGCACGGGCAAGGTGGACAAAAAAGCCTGCTCCTGCTTGTAGTCGCAGCGCCGGGCAATCATGTCCACCGACACGCACAGCTGTTCCACCGCTGTCACCCGCTGCTCCAGCGTCTCGGGGTCCTCCGCCGTGACCTCGATGATGGTGTGCATGTAGTAGAAATCCTCGCCCTGCCGGTTCATCACATCCTTCAGGTAAAGCCCGGAAGCAATGGCGCTGTCCAGCTCTTCGTAGTCAGAGCGGGTATCCCCCACATCCCGCATACGGGAGCGGTTGATCATAGTGGTCTGGGAAATCTTGCTGAGGGTTTTGTCTTTGGGCTGGCGCTTGATCATGAAGTTGAGGCTGACGCCCTCGCCGGCCTCCACCAGAGGGGACAGCCAGCCATTGCCCACGGTGGTGGAGTAGCCGTAGCCGGTGATATAGAGATAGGCATGAAAAATGCCGTCCACTACAATGTAGTCACGGCTTTTGGTGTCCACCGCGGTGGGCGACAGAATATCCAGGATCGTAGTGGAGCCGACTTCGATCTCCGAAAGGTCCGGCTTCTCCTCGCCAAAAATCAGCCTTTTGAGGAAGGACTGCTTGGGCAGCGCCTCCTCGCCCTCCCTGGCCGGCGAGGCAGGCTTCTTTTTCGGCTTGTCCTTGATCGGCCCCGGCTTTTTCTTCTTTTTGGAAATTGCGTTCATTGGTTGCCTCCCGTTTCATATAGGCCATGCACCGCCGTTGTCATATCAAAAACGCCCTCGGGCAGTTTGACGCGGCGGCTGGTCTTCTTGTTGATGAGTTCATACAGCAATTCCAGAACGGTGTTGTCGGCATAGCGTGGTTCCAGCACCTCCAGGCCGCAGACATCCAGATAGCGCCGGGCAGTGTCGGCCTCCTCGCTCAGCCGCTGGGCAATGGCGCGCACGGTATTGCGCTTGGCCTTCATCTGCGGCTCATACTGAAACACCAGGAAAAAACGCCGGGTGATGGCGGAGCTGGCGCCAAGCCAATCCACCTCGGCGATGTTGTCCTCGATCATCTCCCGGCACTTCTCGTTTTCCTCTATCTCGGCGTATGCCTTCATGCGGGCCACATAGTCGGCCATGTCGGCCTTTTGGGTACGGACCATGATCTGGAGCATGTTGGGCGCGATCTTCAGATAGGCGGCAAAGGAGAGGATGATGTTCTCCTGATCCGCCGGGGACTTTAAGTAAAAATTGACCGGCAGCACCTCGCACACCTTGACAAAGCGGTTGTCCTTGGTGACGATCACGCCGCCGATGATGTTTTTGACCGGCAGCCAGGCCTGGATGCTGTCCCGGTAGGCGCCGCCAGCGCCGCCGGCGACCTTGACGCCGCCGCCGAAAATCAGTTCTTTCAAGTTCACTTGGACTGTACCTCCCCTCGATAGAGCATGAGCCGCCTCCGTTTCCGCCAGCGCCACCAACAGCCCAGCCACCGGGTCAGGCTGTCGTCGCTGATGCCGATGAGTCCGAAGCCTCCCAGGGGCACGACAAGGATCAAGGTCACCACCACCTTGGGCGTCAAGGCCAGGGGCAGGAAGGCGATACAGGCGAAGAGCACGGGTACTGTGAGCAGCACCGTCTCGATGGCGTTGCGGATCTCAAACAGACCGAACAGCCGTCCGGCGTCGGTAAAGTTCACCGGGATATGGTAAACATCATAATTCATAACCGGCCTCCACAGGTTCAAACAGGCTCGCTCCATGGCGGGCAAGGTCGTCGCGCAGGGAGCACAGCGCGTCCTCACGCCGCCGGGCCACAGAATCAAACCCGCGCCGCAGTTTCTCCTCGGTCTCCGGGGCCAGCCCCGCCACGCTCAGTTCGATCTCGCTGATCCGCTGAGGAGAGAGGGCGCAGACGCGCCCCAGTTCCGGGCGGGTGATCCCGTGCTTATGGCGCAAAAGCCGCATTTTCCGTACTTGCACAGGGGTCCCTCCTTTCATTCTTCCAGATAGGTGAGATAGGGCAGTTTACACCAGCCTGACCAGCCCCGGCCCTCCACTTTGGTCTTGACCACACCGTATTTCGTGCCCATGGCCTCGATGGCGTACCCGTCGCCGATATAGACGCCCACATGGCCGTCCTTCCACAGCATGAGGCCGGGGATCTCCGGCATGGCGCTCATTCCGCCATAATCTTTACCCTGCGTGCCATTCCGCATGGCGTACTGGTACATCTGGTTGGCGCCGTAATCTGGCACGCCGTTTTCCGCGTAGCCGATGGTCAGGTCGGAGGCGTCCAGCCAACCGTAGCCTTTGATCAGCCCGATGCAGTCCGCCGTCCGGCGGCCCAGCCAGTTGTCCTCGATAAAATCCTTGTAGTTCCCGACGCCTTCCGGGTACTGTTCCAGTTTGTAGGAAAACAGGGACTCGGTGAGCACACTTCCGTAGGTGCCCCAGACATAGCCCCAGTTGTTCTCCCAGGCCTGGACAGCATAGGCGACCAGGTCCAGGTTGTTTTTGGTCTCGGGGCTGACAAAACCGGAAATATCGATTGTATTGTCATAGTCAGATCCGTACTCCACCTGACCGGACCATCCGCTGTCACCGCTGTAGTCGGGTTCGTAAGCCGCAAAATAATCGCCATATGTTTCTATGGCGTCACTTTCGGAAATCGTCTCAAAGAGCGCCCCGGCCCAGGTCTTAGCATCCTCGTCAAAGCCCAGATCTTCCATTAACCGCTCTGGATCAATCCCTTCGACGCTCACCTTCAGCGTTGTCACAGCTCCATCCTCACCGCCGTCCGCAGACCACAGGGACGAGGAAACGGACAGCTGCGCGGAGCAAAATTCCCGGACCGATTCGGCGCTCATGGTATTGAGATCCTGTTGATGTGCCACAGAATTGATGGCGATGAGCCAGAGCAGGTCCTCCTCGTCCATATCATTTTCCACCTCGATCCGGTCAATCTCAGTCCCCTGCTCCTCATACTCGGCGGCCAGGCTTGTCACGATGGCATCCACTTGCGTCCGCTCAAACTCGCTGAGGCTCATGTAGGCCCCGCCGATGGTGAACGCCCGCTCTGTCATTTGAATGACTGAGTCGGTATCCGCCGTGTTAAATCCAAAGAAGATATTGGGCAGCGAAACGAAGACCAGGAGGGGGAAAAAGACAAATAAGAAGAGGACCCACGCCGCGACCTTGACAATAAAGGGCAGAGCCTCCTTGGCAGCGGCGGCAGCGGCGCCATGAAGGCCCGCCGCTATCGCCGCCCGGACGATGTTATAGATTGCTTTTGCCAGACGGGCCAGATCCACCGCGGTCTGCGCGCCTGACTGGGAGTTTGGGTTACTTGCCATCCCTTATCCCCCCGTTTCTCGGCTTGCTCCCGCGCCGCCGTTCGTCAGTACGCCGCTGTTCCTGCTGTGCCGAGGTGCCGGAAGATGGCCGCCTGCCTCCACTCGTGACGGTAGCGGTTGGCGTCGGCTTGGAGGCGGGCGCCTGCTTCTGGGCTGTCTGCCTGGTTTGCGCCGGCTTGTCCCTCCTCGCGCCTGTTCCTGCCGTGCCGGGGTGCGGCGCCGGACCTCCCACTTTGGATGCCGGGTGTGTACTTGCCGCAGGCCGTTCCTGCCGTGCCGGTGAAGGCGGGGACCTGTCGGGATGGCCGCCGCCGGAGCGCGGCGTGTTCCTGCTATGCCGGGTCTGGTCGGAAGCTGCTCCCGCAGCACCGGCACGGGGCGCACCCCCCACCATCTGAGTGCCGGCAGGTACCGGCCTCACAGGCGACGCCGCTGTCGAGGCGCGGGCAGAAGCCCCGGCTTTCGCGGAAGGCGCCGCCGCTGCGATAGTTCTTTCGGCAGCACGCGTCGGATCTGCCGGACGACTGGTAAACCGCGTCGCGCCGGGGCTCTGCTTTGCCGAAGCGCCCTGCCCGGTCGGGGAAGCCGACTGGCGGTGCTCTGCCGCGGCGCCTCTGGTCTGTCTGCCTTGCTTCACGGAGATATGCGCCTGTTCAGTCGCCGCAATACGGCTGTCCGCGCCGCCCTCGTTGACCCGCTGGGAAGAAACAGCGGTGAAGCGGGCAGGCTGAGCCGGCGCTTTCCCTGCCGTGCCGGAGGGAGCGCGATGATCCGCGGGTGTATCCGCTCTGGGCTGCCCGGTTCCTGCCGCGCAGGAATGCATATCGACAGCGCCCACAAAGCGGTCCGTCCCCGCTATGCCGCTTGGTACCGCATAGGGCCCTTGCCCCGCTGCCCCCTGCCCGGCGTCGCCGGCCTTGGGAGGGGCTGTTCCTGCCATGCCGGGACGTCCGGCACGGGGGATATGGGAGACACCCCTGTGCGTTCCGGGGGTGACGAAGGTTTTCCGCATGGAACTGCTCTGGTAGGCCGCCGTGCTTTGTGCCACGCTGTCCATACCACCCACCGAGGCGTAAGCTCCCGCATTCTGCTGCCTGGCGTCCGTGTACTGTCCGCCAAACTGCGCCACAGCACCTTGGGTGACTCCGGAGTGTGTGGGATTTCCCGGCGCTTGGGGAGCGGCGCTTCCCTGTGCGGCGCCGGCCTGCTGCCCTCCTGGCGTATCCGCTCCGACGGGCCGGTCCACTGTCCCCGACGCGCCAGAAAAGCGTGTCCTCCCAAATACCGGACCTGGCTTGGGTCCATTCGGGCCGCCGCCCGGAGGCGCTGTACTGCCACCGTGTCCCTTGCCGCCGGCATTCCTGCCCGCGGATCTGGCGATCTGCCGGCCTACAGTCCGCACGACGGCATAGGTCAGCGTACCAGGCAGACCGCGGCCGCCCAAACCGTCCCCGGTAATGGCCGGATTCAGACCAATGCGGGTGATGATGACGTCAATCTTTTTCGCCACCTTGACGATGCCGAACACCAGCACCATCCAGGGCAGCACATCCAGGCCGCTGGGCACAAAGGCCAGCACCGACAACAGCATTTTGAGGAAAATCACATTGGTCACCATGACGAGGCACATGGAGCCGAACATCCTGCACCAGCCTGTAAAAATGTCCGACGTGTTCCTGCTGCCGCCTACGCCGAAGGCCAAGGGTGCGCATAAGGTCAGAACGGCGAGGATGATGTATCGCTCCGCGATCTCAAGGATGAGGCTGAACACCTTGAACATCACGATGAGGCCGCAGATCACTACCAGAAGCCACGCTGCGGCGAGGCCGGCAAAGGAGGCGTCGTCGGCAAATGTGATGTTAACAGCGTCCGGTATGTCCAGATAGTTGATGATGGTCTGTGTCACATTTAGGCCGATCTCGCAGATCTGCGGGCTGGCCAGAAGTAAGAAAGCAAAGACAAACGTGCGCGTGAACAAGAGCTTCGGATCTTCTCCTTCAAACCCCAGGCCAGTGGACATGCTCTTGAGCGCCTGAAAGACAAGGTTGCCAATGAGCAGCGCCCATCCGACCGCCAACAGAATCTGCTGGATCTCAGCAAGGACGGGGATATGGCTTCTGAGATACGCAAAGTCCATGCTCATGACTTCCAGAAGCGCGGATGCGAAATACTCCCAGCACTCCAGCACCATGCCATAGATCCATTCGACAAACCCTTGAAAGATAAGCTCCAGCAATTTGGACACCTCCTTCCTGCCAGAGCTGGGGATCTAGGGAAGAGAGTTGGCCGTTCTCGCGCCGCGCCGCTCCGGTTTTTCACCGGATCGCTTGTACCGTACATGGTGTCATTTTCTCTCTTCCATGGGGATGGTCAAGGCGTCAGGGTAGCAAGGCCCGAGAAGAAGGGCGCCACATAGGCGATAAACGCCCCGATGCCATTGATAATGGCCCACGCGATCCAGATCCGCTTGAGCCAATCCCATGCCTGATCGACCTTGTGCTGGTTGTTGGAGATCTTGGCGCCTACCACAGCCACAGCGGACATAAGTCCGGCCAGCACGGTGCTGATGCCGGCGATTTTGGCGTAGACATCCACGATGATGGTATTTGCCACTGTCCACATATCTTCCACCGCATATCCCGGCGTGGTAAGCTGTCCCAAAACCAATAGTGTCAGCAGCATGATCGTATATACTCGATTAATTCTTTTTGTCATGATTTCTCCTCATTCTGTTTCCACCAGCAGCCAATGATTGCCTTCCATCTCCTCAAAGTATCGATACGTCTCAGGAGACGCTTGCGCCAGATACTCCATTTTCTGTGTACTGTTCTGGCACTGTACCCAGAAGGCAAAATATTCCGCGAAATATTCTCGGCTGCTGGTACTTGCGTATTTTCCCAATATCTCGGCCGCGCTCTTGCTCTCCAGCATAAACAAGCGCTCGAATGATTCAGGAAACGATAACATTCCGTGCACAAAATGCCCCATTTCATGGATCAGCGCGCTAGGATCTGATATGTAGATGTTTTTCCCAAGATACGCTGTTACGCCAACGTAACTCATATCGCGGTCCTGCCCGAGCTGCATCAGATAGTCCCGATCCAACGTGATTTTCCAACCAAGCTGCTGGAACTGTTCCAAAATCGGCTCTGGAATTTTGCGGAGCGCCAGGAGGTACGGGTTGAGCAGGGCGCCATCCTTATTTTCTATCGAGATCTGCGACGCGATGGGCGGAGCGACAAGCTCAATGTCCGTTGCTGCAAGCTGTTTGAGCAGGTCCTCCGCCTCATCCCTGGTCACCAATTCTGCCCCATCCTTGCCATAACATACGATGCCCAACTCCCCGGCGACCCGCATAATATTTTCCCACGGTGAGAGGGGCATACTGTGGGGGTACAATTCAGAGCTGTATACGTCCACGCGAAACGCTCTGAATGCGCTCTGATATAATACCTCCCTACATACATTCGTGTCCGGACGCACAACGCATTCCAAAGAAAGCCACTCGTTCCGGAAGGCTTTCTCCGCACTGCTTCTCCCAACAGGCGCTGACAAGGACATTGCCGGCTCTACTGAGCGGCATAGCATGTCCGCCCATTGGCCGGCAGTCAGCAGCATGCCGCGATCCTCATTTGGTCCCCAATGCTCCTCGTGGGCGAGAGAGATGTCGGCAAATCCGCTCTGCGGCTCATCCTCAGGCATTTGTCCGCGGTCAGCGGATAACGCGGCCATCTGCAGAGAGAGCATCGCCATCAAGGCACACAAAAATCGTTTCATGATGTTCATTTACCAGTTTTTACTCCTTTGCGGTAAATGAGAAACCGGAGGAACACCTACGCGGCGTCCTCCGGTTCCCATATGGCCCATATCTAGATTAATACCCGGTTTTTGGCAGGGCCGGAACATCTCCAAGCCTTTTGATAATGGTGACCCAGCTCGCCTGCGCGGTTTGCCAAGTACCCTGATACTTACCGCCCGCGTCGGCTCGATTCACAAGCTGATACCCATTGACCGCGTCTCCATTGATGACTACCGTCAGTGTGGGACCTGTGACAGACTGGAAACCAACAGGCACCTTGCCAAAATCGAAAAAGACATCCGTCACGACTTCGCCGGCCTGTGTGGGAATCGCGTTCAGCGCAAACGAGTAGCTATTGCTCGTGAGGAGATTAGACGCCAAAACCTGATAGCTTGCGCTGTAATTTGTTTTATACAAAATGCGATAATTGAGGCGCGCACTGTAGGTACCAGTCGTGAGGACGGTGGCTCGGGAAACATCTGTCGGGATCCGGTCATGCCAGTAGAAATTCTCAAGGGGAACATTTGAAGTGTTGGCGACCGTGATGTCATATCTCATTTGATTTCCTGCCAACACTTCCGCGTTTCCTCGCTTTGTAAGCGTTACGCCCAGGCTGGACGGCTTGTCGTATGCGGAGAGCTTGATAATTTGTCCGGGGAACTCCAGTGTAACATCATGGACCGTAGCGTCTACCTGCCAGTACGCCGGCGCTGTTACCTCGACGATCTTATAGCGGCCCAGGGGCAGCGGTTTTGACGCGGCGACACCGCGAACATCCGTTGTAATGTAGTCCACGACTTTTCCGCTGCGCTCGTGAACGATCTCATAGACCGCCCCCTCCAGCGGCGTGCCGGGTGCGGCGCCCGTTACCTCGTTGTACTCGGCTGCGTACTTATAGATCTGGATTTGTCCCGTAACAGCAGTGTTCTCCCATTCTATATGTACGGTCTTCCCCGCCTGCACATTGACAGTCTTATACTCTTTGTCCAGCGTATAGCCTTCAGCCGCTTCCAGCTCACGCAGATAAAACCGCCCGGACATCGGCAGATCGTCGATGTAGATATAGCCCTCATCATCCGTCGTATATTCGCCGATAGGTTTCTTGCTGGAGTCATAGAGGACAAACTTGACCCCGTATATGCCTTCTTCCGTAACACTGTCGATCTTATGGATGATAATACCGCTGAAGGCCTTATTGGTCACGGTGAGGGTGGTGGTCTCGTTGTCCTTTACGGTAAAGTAGTGAGGCGTGCTGTCCACCTGGAAGCCCTCCCCGGCCTGGATCTCCACCGCGTAGTAGTCCCCGGCCTCCAGCTCGACATATACACGGCCCTGACTGTCCGTGGTCACAGTGTCCACCAGCCCGCCGTCCATCTGTCGAATCTCAAAGGTGACATTGGGGATGCGCTCCGTCTGATCCGCCTCGTTGACCTTGATGATCTCCACGCCGCCGGCCCTCTTGTTGAAGAAGGTGAGCTGCTGCGCCTCCCCCTCCTTGATGAGGATGCTCTGAGGCGTGCCATCCAGCACGAACCCGTCCACCGTTTTGGTCTCCTTCGCCGTGATGGTGACGCCGGGCTCCAGATCCTCCAGAATGATCTGACCGTTCCGGTCCGTGACGAACTCCCCGTTGCTGGAACCGAGGAGCGTCCCGGCGCTGTCGGTGATCAGGAAGGTGACGCCGGCAAGGGGCTCGTTGTTCGTCCCCTCGATGTACTTCTGAATGGTGAGGGTGGTGCCGGGGGTGTTGTAGAAGGTCAGTGTCTGGGTGTCTTCCGGGTTCACGGTCACGGTCTGGGTCTGCGTCCCCGGGTCGATGGTATAGCCAGGGACAGTCTTCGTCTCCTTGACCACGATGGTGCCGGTGATCCCGCTGACGCGAATCTCGCCATTTTCATTGGTGGTGTACAGGCCCTTACTGGATAGATGCCCGTTGGCGTCATCCACATAGCCGCCCTCGGCATAGGTCAGCTCGAACT
>OVXI01000138.1_pt1 | contig 19296 bp, 11 predicted proteins | sample 1732031 | NCBI WGS metagenome assembly OVXI01 (sample SAMEA4545821, study PRJEB24839) | metagenome | biome: chicken; feature: ceca content | place: Italy | collected 2013-05 | reverse complement strand
CCGCAAATTTTGAGCGATTTGTCAAGCGTTTTTTGAAAAAAGTGGGTGATTTTTTTAGATAGGGGTCAGAAAGCCTTATAAAATCAGGGCTGAAGATTCCGAGAAGTTATACAAAGGAATAGGAGGAAAAACGAGTGAAAAGCAAAAAGACTTGGAAAAGACTCTTGTCTGTTCTATTGACTGTTTCAATCGTTATCACTACGATTGCACCAAGTACCGCTGTTTCCGCAGCAGAAAATTCATCAACGGAAATCAGCGTGTCAACGCAAGATGACGATAGTACACCAAAGACAACAGTCAGCTCAGACGATGTAGAAACATCAAATGCAGACAAAACAGAAGATGCACAGGAGACGTCGAAAGCAAGCTTAGAACAATCACAAAGTCAACAAGCAGACAACGACAAAACAGAAGATGCATCCACAAAAGCTGCAACAGATACGAACCTATATCAAAATGGTTCCATCTGTATTTACAATGAACAGCAGCTAAAAGCAGTAGGGACAGGAACCCAAGTATACGAGGGCGACGCCTCCGCCGATACATTCGGCACAGGAGCAGTCCTGACAGACGAAGAAGGAAACACATTAACCTATGCAGCAGATGGAAGTTATACATTAATGAATGACATTCCACTGACAAAAGAAAGTATATGGACATTACCAGAGGGATTTACTGGAAGCTTTCAGGGAGCTGAGATAACTGCGGAAAAACCATTGTATGATGCAGAGACTGATACAATCTATGTATATAACAACTATCAGCTCGCAACAATCAACGATCCAGATGCAATTAAAACCGTAATGTCAAACGATATGATCGCATCCGAGTTTGGCGTAGGACAAGTAATCTATACAGATGAAGAAAAGAAAACACAACTCGAATATACCGCAGACCATAACTATGTATTGTCCAAAGACTTCACAGAACAAATGCCAGAAATGAAAGCAGCACAGGTGCAGGCAGAAGTAACAGATGAGCAATTAGATGGACGTAGCTATATTGGGCAAGTTATTTTTAATGAGACTGATGCAGAAAAAAATACAAAACAATATATTCTAATTGGTAATAAACAGCAATTAGAAGCAATTGGAAAAACAGACAAGGACGGAAATCCAATCAAAGTAACAGAGCCAGTGTGGGCACAGAATCAGCAGTTCATAGGAGTCACTCTAGCTGTAGGAATTTGGACAGATGTTGGAAGTCCATACTTATATTATAATGGAGATGCTGATCTGCAAGCAGGAGAACTTCTTTATAATGATCCTGATGCAAATAATCCTGGAGTGGGAAAGAATACTGTAGATGTAGGTATGTATTTAGGTCAGGAACGTCAACAGCATTTTGGAAGTAAAAAAATTGTTTCTGAGAATGGAAACACATATACATATGATGAAAATGCTAAAAAACATGTGAATATGGAACGTTTGTCTGAAGATAATTCAGATCCTGCTTATACTACAAATGCAAATTATATTATCTTTAGAGACATTGATTTAGAGAATGAAAATTGGACTCCTTTAACATTTTCTGGTACGATGGAAGGTCGTAAAAATATGCAATCTAATCAGTCCATTACAATTTCTAATATTGCAGTAAAATTGGATAAAGACGACGAGTTAGATACTTCTGAATATTCAGGAGTTGGATTTTTTGCGACAATTACAAATGAAATTAATGTTGCAGATGTTGGTATTAGTGGTGGCACTGTGAGTGTGTCAAATTTAAATTTAAGCAATGTAATAGTTGAAAATAATACAAATCAAATTAAATCAACGCAGACGGTTGTTAATGTTATAACGAGTGGTTTGGGATGGATAGTTGGTGGTATTTTAGATCTAACTGTGGGTGCTCTAACATTTGGACAAGTAAAATTAAATTTACGAGAGATTCTTACTGGAATATTAGATGCAAGAAAAGAGGATCCATCTAGTTTGGCCACAGGAAGCTTTGCGGGTAGAATAGTCGGCGATGTTATTGTAAAAAATTGTAGCGTAGAAAATGCATCCGTTACGAGTGTTAATGCAATGACAGGTGGATTTATTGGTTATAGTGAAGGTATGACAGAGTATGATGGACTTTCTGAATTATTAGGGATAACGGAAGGAACATTATCTTCTTTGTTAAATGTAATTCCAGGATTAGGATTGGGTGATTTAATTACAATCTTATTGAAAAATTCTTTGAATGTTGGTAGTTTAATTCCTACCAAATATATTAATCCATCTATTGAGGGATGTAGTGTTAGTTTAGTAGATAATGCAACAATTGGATCTTCTGCAAAGGATTATAGTGGAGGATTTGTGGGATTGCAAATTGGTACATCAATACGCTCTTCTAAAGTAACAGGAAATTCAATACAAATAGCAGCAGAAGACATGGCGGGAGGATTTTCTGGAGCTACGTTTAATGCAGAAATAGAAGGATTATTAAGTGATCTTGGTATAGACTTAATGAACGCATTGTTGATTAATTCTTTTATTTTAGATTGTCAAATAAAAGCATCTTCTCTAACGGTTACAGCAGCAAATAACTATGCTGGAGGTATTACAGGAGCTTTGGCTGATAGTTATGTTGTGGATTCCGAAGTAGATGCAGTAACATATGTAGAAAGCGACAACTATGTTGGTGGCGTGACAGGACGAATGACACTGGCTCGCTCCATTGCATTATCTGAATACTCTGATAAGAATACATCATTAACGCAGTCTTTGGGTGATTTACTAAGTAATGTATTGACAGGGGATGAACAAAATTCGCTGTTGGCATTGACGGGAATTAACCCTTCCATTGTTGCTGGTGTGAGTATTAAAAACGAGCTGGAAGTAAAAGCAAATGAACAATATGCAGGTGGTATTGTTGGCCAAAGCGATGGTTGTAAGGTAATATCTTCCGAAAATCTAATAGAAAATTCTTATTTGTGGCAGAAGAGTACAAAAATTAATTATACTCCAAAAAACATAAAAAACAGTATTATAAGACTGAAAAGTGTTACTGCCCAAAATAATGCTGGTGGAGTTGCAGGAAATCTTACAACTGCAAGTGCAGCAGGCATTTTGAATACAACATTGGGAATTGGAAATTACCTTCCATTCCAAATTGAGGATGTTACAGTTACTGGCATTGACAGCGGATACTCTGTAACAGCTACAGAAAATTATGCTGGTGGAGGATTTGGATATGCAATTGGTGGAACAATTAAAAATGTAACATTGTCAAATGCAGGAACAGTTACAGCAAATAACTATGCTGGAGGCTTTATTGGTGTTGGTGGAACTGGTGACTTGGCTTCTGCATCAGGATTAAATGTACTGGGACTGAATTTGGTAGAAATTAAAAATTTACTTTCTGTTGCACAAGGAGTTGCTTTAACGATTGATAACAGCAGTGTGGCGGGAATTCAAAACGGATTGAAAATATCGGCAATAGGAGAGAAAGAAGGAGAAAATTCAACAGAAAAGTTTTTGGCAAGTGGATTTATTGCTTCTGCGAATAGTGTAGATATTTCAAATTCTCATGTAACAAACTTACAATCAGTAACTGCCAACAAAACGGTTGGATATGCTGGTGGTTTTATAGGTATTTCTCGAACAGGTGGTTTGGCAGATGTCGTTGGAGAACAGGAAGATTTAAGTGCATTAGGAATTGATGGATTATTAGGAGCAGTTCCATATTTGATTCCAAGTTATACAAAATGTACGGTCTCTTATATATCAAATGGAGAAAATGCACAAATTAAAGCAGCGGTAGCTGGAGGATTTGTTGCAGAACTGCAAAGTGGTACAATTGATAATACAGATGAAGAAAATGATACAGCTGTTTATCAGTTAGAAAATGTAAATGGTACATATTACGCTGGAGGTTTTGCTGGACGTGCGTTACCAGGTGGTTTGGTAAAAGCTGGAGGTTTAAACTTACTAAATGATCTAGTAGGTCTTAATATTACAAGTTTAAAGAGTCTTTTGAATTATTATGTTCCGATTATTAAAAATGCTGGTGTATCATCCGTAGATCAAGGATTTGTTGTAAGTGCAGCAAATGAAGATCAGGATAGTGTATTGGATGCAGTTGATAATTCTGGTTCTGCTGGAGGTTTTATTGGATATGGCAGTGGCGTACAAATTAGTTCTTGTAACGTGAATAAGCTGAAACATACGACAGTGGAAGCTCCAAAAGATTTAGAAGCAGCAGATGGCAGCAGCTATTTTGATAATAATAAAAGCAGTTATGCCATAACAGCAGCACGATATGCAGGAGGCTTTATTGGAAAAATGGATATCGGTTCAACCGCAGCAATTGGAAGCGGTTTGAAGTTCGTACAAAATATTCAGCTTACCGAGGTACTTTCGGCACTATCTGTAGTTACTTCCACAATTGAATATTCTCATGTCTTTGGTGCTGCTGGAGGATATGCAGTATTAGCAAACAATAATGCAATGGAATTACGTGGTCATGCTGGAGGATATGCAGGTTCTATCAATGGAGGACATATTCAAAATTCTCATGCAAATAATTTCTCTTATGTTATTGGACAGCAAACGGCTGGTGGATATGTTGGAAATATGGAGCCAGGTAATGTAGCAAGTGTACTTGGAGAAACCACAGTACTAGGCAGGTTAGTATCACTGCCAAAGGATTTGTTAGATGTAGCAGAAACATTTGTGCCTACAATAAGGAATAGTTATACGACTTGTGTTCCATGTGGAGGTGTTGTACGTGCAGATGCATCATCAAGCATTATTAAAAAATCAGAAACTACTGATCCAGATAAGCAGGAAGAAAATAATGAATCAGAAAGTACTTTATTGCAAAAAGGAATGGCAGGCGGATACGTTGGTCATAGTGCTGGAGGACAGATCTGGGGAAATAATGCAGATAATTGGAAAAATGCAGTATACACTGGAGAACAAACAGAATGTGCAGTAAAACGGATTCGTTCTGTCTATGGAGCAGAATACGCTGGTGGATTTAGCGGTTATATGGAATGTGCATCAACTGCATCAAGTGGAAGTTTAAGTTTATTGTATGGTCTTGTGAAAACCGAAACTCTGTTAGGATTGTTAAACGCAATCTATCCTACGGATGAAAATACAGCAGTATATGGTCCACTCTTGGAATTAGATATGACTACATGGAATAACTGGGTTAATGCAGTCGGAGATGCTGGAGCATATGCGGATGAATTAAAAGATAAAGGTGCGGTTACGTCAGATGATGAATTAAAAGAATTAATTAATAGCTATGCATATGGATACTCTGTAGTAGCTGGAAGGGAACAAACAGATACGATTTCTGCTTCTGATGGAAATGCAGGAGGTTACACTGGCTCTATGGTAGGTGGAGTCATCACAAATGCAACTGCAACTGGTGTAAAGAAAGTTTATGCAATACAAGGCGCAGCAGGAGGATTTGCCGGAAAGATGTTAGCTGGAGGAGTGGCGTCCGTTGGAGAAACATCCATTGCTGGATTACTTTCCTTAAATGGAAATCTGCTCGGTGCATTACAGACATTTGTTCCAGTTATAAAAGAATCTTCAGTTGAAGGATATCAAAGTGGTGCAGTCATTACTGCAACAGGTCAGTCAGATTCTGATGCGTCAGTAGGTTGTGCAGGAGGATATGTTGGTCATATGCTTGGCGGACAAATCCAGGGAAAGATTGATTCTGAGAGTATAGATCCTGCACCTGGATGTAATATTACAAAACTACGTAGTGTAGAGGCATCCGTTGCAGCAGGCGGTTATGCTGGAAGGATTGATTCAGGAGCTGCAGCAGATGTTAATACAAATGCATTAGGTGGAGCAATTGGTGATATTATTAATAAAGTAATTGGGACATCAGGCTCTATAGCAAGTGTATTGAAAACGATTGTTTCTACTGTTCATTATGCAAAGGTAGAGACTGTTGATAGTTATGGTATTATTGTACAGACGACAGGAGACCAGGCAGAAGCAGCAGGAGGATTTGTCGGTATAGTACAAGGCGCTGTGCTTGGAAGCGAAGAAGAAAAAGAAGGATTGCAGGCAATTGGAATCCGTGCTGTAACTGGAGCAGAACAAGCAGGAGGATTTCTTGGAATTGGAGATGTAGCAGCAGTAGCCGAAGTTGCTGGAGGTGGAGATACCACAATATTAGGACTAATTGAGGCTGGAGCGATTGATGTTTTAGATGCATTCCGTCCATATATTTATGAAGCAAAAGTAGTTGGAAGTCAGGATGGAAATGGATTAACAGTAACTACAACCAAAGAAAGATCAGAAGGAAGCGGAGATTCTCTTGTTTATATCGGTGGAAATGCTGGAGGCTTTGGTGGAAGTTTCTTAAATGGAACTGTAACAAATTCAACAGTAGAAGACTTAAAATCAGTAAAAGCACCAAATTATACAGGTGGATTTATTGGTTATAGTGGAAAGAGTGGCGTAGTTGATGCAAATAAAGTAGATTTAGGGGATGGTCTGCTTGATCTGAATGCTGGAATTTTAGATGTGTTTGGTTCTCATATTAATTATTGTAACGTAAGCGGATTGGATGAAGGATATACGGTACAAAGTACAGGAGGCCATCAAGAAATCGCAGGAGGTTTTATTGGATATGCCGACTTATCACGAATGGAACAAGATACAGCAAGTAACGTAAGACAAGTATACAGCGATGAAATCGCAGGTGGATTTGTTGGAAAAACAAGCATGGCTTATTTGGTAAGTGTAGATGCTAATTCCAAATTATTAGATCCAATCCTTAAAGTGGTAAATGGATTAATAAAAGCTCTTTATTTGGATGATCCACAGGATGCCAACTTTGTAGAATTGGGAATTCCAGAGATATTAGAAGTTGAAGTTTTAAGTGATGGAAAGATACTTGGTGTAACATTATTTGGATTACATATCACAGTAGCGCTCTCAAAAGATGATAATGGAGAAACAGATGTTGCAATTATTACAATTGGAGATTCTGAAATCAAGCTTCCTTGTAGCGAGAATGGAGTAACGAATGAAAGCGGTGCAAAAGATGAAATTGCTAACGCTGGTGGTTTGAAAATTAACTTGATTAAAGCAAATCGAACAAAGATTGCAGACAGTACTGTTATTGGTATTTCTGTTGGATATGATGTATTCGGTGCTGGCGCTTCTAATGACAAGGATGGTAAATCTAATGAAGGTTATACAGGCGGGTTTGTTGGATATAATGATGCAGGTTTATTGGAAGGAAATAAGATGGAAGAAGCTGATACAATTCGAGGATTTGCGGGACAGATAGGAGAATTTAGCGGCTATACGGATACAAATACTAGTTATGATGCTCTTGAAGATCCAATGAATATAGAAAAAGCGAATACTTATCAAGTTTATCGTACAACGGACAAGCGATTTACTGTTGTAAAGAAAATTAACACTATAATTAGCCAAACAGGTATTCCAGCAGAAGGATCTGATCCGACTGGAGAAGTTACTTATACAATTAAACACCTTGATGTAGTAAAGACACATAATGATTGGCAAGATGTATATATGACAACCCCAAAGGGGTATGCGCAAGTTCCAATTAAAGTATATATATCAGATGCACAAGCAGATTTGATGTATGGAGTAGAAACTTATATTTCAACTGGAGATGAAACAGCGAAACCAGGAGAAATGCAAGATCCATGTGATAAGACAGTAAACATCACGATACAAAAAGTTTGGAAAGATAATGATGGTAAAAATATCCAACGTCCAACAAGTATTACAGTTGAATTGTATCGATTAGGTCAAAATACAGAGGAAGAAAAAGTAGGCGGTTATAATATTACTGGCGATGCATCATCAAATGTATGGAGTGTAACAATTCCAGAACTTCCAGCTGTATATGAACAAGAAGATGGAACTTATAAAAATTATACATATACAGTAAAAGAAGTGGGAAGTCAGGAAGAGTATATAACTGAATACACAAAGGATGAAAATGGCTATAACTATGTGATTACTAATACACATACAAGTACCTTAGTGGAAGGAGACAGTGTTGTTATTGACTTTGGACTTCCAGTAAAGGTAAATGTATTAGCAAATGATGCAATTCAAGGATCTGGAACTTTAACTGGCGTTTCAAAAGGAGTTCTGGATAATATTTATAAAGTCCTGGATAGTGATGTGACTGAAGAACTAAATAAAGATAATAAAGATGAAGAAGGTTGGACAAAAGGTTATTTTGGACGGGCTACAGTGGTAGATGGAACTATTACTTATGAACCAACTACAATGGAGATGGATTCATTTGATCAGTTCACTTATTCAGTGAAAACAGCAACGAATACTGTTAATGAAGCAAATGGAAGTGATTGCTATATTTATAGTACATTAACCGTAATCCCAGCAACCACTGTCTATTATGAAGATAATGCTGGTATGATTACATATACCAATGGAACGGATGGACTTAGTCAAGGAAATGGAATTTGGTTAGAGCCAACCGATGGAACTGTAGCAGACAATCAGGATACGGATCGTCCAGGAATTGCAAAACCAACAGCTGAGAAAATAGAAGATGATATGGACAATATGTATGGATATGATAGTAATTATACAGGCGCTGATTCGACATCCAAAACGAAATACAGCAATGGATCTTCTCATTTTGTTACAGTTGGAAATGGCAATCTTGCTTCAAGAGGAGGTACGACTCCAACAGCTAGTTTTACCTTTACAGGAACTGGATTTGATGTAATTGGTGTCACAGATAAAGATACTGGTACAATAAAAGTTCAAGTTGAAAAACAAAATGATGCTGGTGAGTTTGTAAAAGTAAAATCTTGGATTGTAGATACTTATTATGGATATAAGGTAAAAGAAAATGAAAAAGGAGATCTCGTATGGGTACCAGATCCATCTAGTGGAGAGGAGGCATTGTATCAACTTCCAGTAATTCGTTATAATGCTGAAGATGATAAAAAGGATGATGAAACAGATTTTGAAGCTTATGGAAGGTATAGAGTTACAATAACTCCAAATTATTCTATCTTATTTGATAGAAATAAAGATGAAGCTAACTCATATGATTTCTACTTGGATGCAGTACGAATTTATAGTCCAGCTGATTCAGATGAAATTCAAAGTATTAAGGAAGTATATGTTCAAGATGGGGAGTATGCACCAGAGTATCAAGAAGTAAGAGATATCATAATAGAAGCTGGAAAATTTGAGGAACCATCCACGAATGTATATGTAGATGGTCGTTCAGAGGCCACTTGGGAAAATTATAGAGATGTGGGACCATCCCATGAATTATATTTGAATTCAAATCAAGCTATTGCTTTAACTTTAACTGCAAATGAAATCCCTGAATCCGTGAGAATTGGAGCAAAAACTATCCAAAATAGTGTTGATTTTACAGTTGGATATTCCGTAAAAGAAGATGAAGGATGGGTAACATATGGTAATGTTTCTAACCATTGTAGTACAGCAACTGATCTTTATTATGATATTACTGATCAATGTGTATGGGAAGAACAAGAAGATGGAACTTATAAGACAAAGTATCCAATTACTATTAAAAATACTTCAGAGGTCTCAAATAATATACTCTCCTTGACCTATATAAAATATACAACAACACCTAAAGAAAATGTTCTTGTTGATGTAGAAAACTAATTGTTTGAAGTGTTTAAAAGGAATTGAGTTTTATGATTAACAAGAGGGTTTGTTTCAGCAGAAGTTTAAACTTCTGCTGAAACATTAGATGTAATTTGGAAATGGAAAGATTATAGCTTAAAGGGCTAAAGCTATTGTTAAAGTTACCAAAAATATGCTAATTAAATAGGAATCTAGGAGAAAAATAATCCTAAGAAAGGATAATTAAAAAAATGAAAAGAAGCTATAAAAAGCCAGTAATACTATTTGAAAATATGTCACTAAAAGCAATAATTGCTGCATGTGATTATCAATTAGTAGATATAGGAAATGAAAATAGTGGTATATTTGTAGAAGGAATGGGAGTCCTTTTTTTTGAAAAAACGAATTGCGATACTGGAATATTAGAAGGAACTTGCTATCATCCTCCTGAACAACCAGAAGAATGGTATGACAGGATAACAGGAGGAGGAGGAACGCCAGCAACTATATCTTAATGAAAGAATTGTTTTTATTATAATTTTAAAACTGGAACTTCAAAATTGTAATAGGTTTATCTAGACTTTAATAAGTATTGGATAAAATATTTATTTTTTGAAGTTCCTTTATTAGAGTAATGGAATATTTATAATATTTAATTGATTAGCAGATTGATTTTTGAGATTGAAAGGGAGAATTTATGAAGAGAAAGATATCCATTGGAATTGGATTGTTATGTCTTGTTTTGCTTGTTGTCGCTGGTGTTTTTTTAGGTAAGAAGATACAGGATAAGAATGCGACTGTTTCGGGTGATGTGGCGGCTCCAGGGCAGAAGGAGGAGATGCAGCAGTTGTTTCCTTATGAAGTAGCAGAAGGAGTTTATGTGATGTCGGCAGAGTCCTATTCTGGAGCGTTTGTCGAGGATGGTTCAGATCGAGAGGTTGAAAATATATGGCAGATTAAAATAGAGAATACAACGGGAAGGGATATTCAGTTTTTGCGGGTTCGTGCCAATTTAGGTGGTGAAGAAGCTGTTTTTGATGTTTCGACGTTGATTGCTGGAAGTAGTGCTATGGTATTGGAAACTAATGCGCTTGCATGGAAGAGCGGCGTGGAGCAGATGTCGTTTACAGCGGAAAATCTGGCGTATTTCCAATATGAGCGGACGATTTTTCCTGAAGTTTTCAGCTTAAGTGTAACAGATCAAACGTTGCGACTGGAAAATATTTCAGAAAATGATGTTTCTGGAGATGTCTATGTTTATTATAAAAATATGGAAGAGGATGTTTTTATAGGAGGAATTACTTACCGTGTGAAGTTTTCTGGAGGGATTCGGGCAGGTGAAGCTTTGGCAGAGCAGGCGAGTCATTATCAGAGCGACAAGAGTAAGATATTATTTATTACATATGGACAATAAGATTTATTATGAAATTGCGGGGATTGTACTGGAAGTGAATTTGCCAGAGGGAATTGTAATTGAGCCAATGGAGCCGTATTGTATTTATCGAGTGGGGAAAAAAACACCAGATATTTTTTTAAATTATTCTTTTGTGAAACAATTGAAGCTGCCAGAACGACTACCAATTTATAAGAAAGATCAGGAAAAAATTTATGAATCAGAGGAAGAAGTAATTCACTTTCTAGATCGATATAATTCAACTCTGGAAAGGATTGATGGAAAAGTAAGATTTGAAAGGAAGACGGGAGGAGTTATTAGACGTTATAGAAAAGATTCCCCAAATCAGTATGAGATTTTTTTGTTGGAGCATCAGATGCTGAACGAAAAGAAAATTTTTTATACGATGGGGTTGGAACATTTATTGGCGACACAGAGAGCGGTGATTTTACACTCTGCCTATATTGATTATAAGGGAAAAGCGATCTTATTTTCAGCTCCTTCTGGAACGGGTAAATCCACACAGGCAGAATTATGGAGGATGAATCGGGAGGGAACAGAAGTGGTAAATGGAGATCGAAGTATATTGACTTGCCGTGATGGAATTCCAGAGGCAAATGGACTCCCATTTTGCGGAACTTCTAAAATCTATAAAAAGAAAACACTGCCGATTCGAGCGATTGTGGTACTGCGTCAGGGAAAACAAAATGTAATACATCGATTACAGCCATTGGAAGCAGTTCAGTGGTTATTATCGGAATGCAATGTAATGTTTGGGATACGTCAGGATGTGGAAAATACGATGGATTTATTAACGGAGTTAGTTCAAATCATTCCAGTGTTTTGGTTTTCCTGTCTTCCTGATGTGTCTGCGGTTTCCGTATTGGAGCAGGCTTTAATTGATTATGAACAGGAATTTGAATCCAAGGAAAAGAAATGAGGAATGAAGGAAATGGAGAGAGGGAATTGGACGGATGCATATCCAATTAGTAAATATTTGACGGCAAAAGCGAATCATCTGGGGATTCCATTGCATGGGGCATTTGAACTAACATCTCGCTGTAATTTTGACTGTAAGATGTGTTATGTGCATTGGAATAAAAATCAAAAGGCATTAAAAGAGAAGGAACTGACGACCGATCAGTGGCTGGAGCTGGCAGAAGAAGCAAAGCGTTGTGGAACATTGTTTTTATTATTAACGGGGGGAGAGCCATTTTTAAGGGATGACTTTCTTCTTTTGTATGAAAAAATTGCTCGAATGGGATTTCGTGTTGTATTAAATACAAATGCTTCTTTATTAAATCAAGATATTTTAGATTGTTTTCGGCATTATCCACCAGGACGGATTAACGTATCGCTTTATGGTGGATGCAATGAGACGTATGAAAAGCTATGTGGAGTTGCTGCGAAAGACAAGGTACTGGATTCCATCCGAAAGCTAAAAGGACTGGGAATTTCCGTGCGGATTAATATGACGATTACTCCATACAATGTACAGGATGTGGAGCAGGTGTATGAAATCAGTCAGCAAGAGAAGACGTTAATTATGATGACTTCATATCTATTTCCTCCGATTCGTCTGGATTCTGCCAATTGCGGACGGAATATTGGACGTTTTTGTGCAGCCGATGCAGGAATTCAAATGATTAATTGGAGGAAGATGCGATTGCCAGAAGAAATCTTTTCTGAGTGGGTGAAGGAGCAATTGCAAGTTCCAAAGGATATGCCCGATACGGAGGAGGGAAAGGTAGGAGATCCGATTCGTTGTCAGGCGGGGCGCAGTAGCTATTGGATTACATGGGATGGAATGATGCGTCCTTGTGGAATGATGGCGAGTCCAGAAAGGAACGTGATACAAACGGGATTTGAGTCTGCCTGGAATCAGATTCGGGAGCTAGCTTCTCAGATAAGACTGCCATATGAATGCAAACATTGTGAGAAAAGGGAGATCTGTCATGTTTGCGCTGCGATGTGTCAATCGGAGACAGGCGCATTTGATCAACGTCCTGATTATGTCTGTGAGATGGCAGAGGAGATGAAAAAGCAGATGCTTGATTTACATAGAAAGTGAGGAATGAATTATGTACGTTTCAAAGGATTTTATTGTAAGAGAAATTGCGGGTGATTATATTGTCGTCCCTACTGGAGAAGAAGCATTAAAGTTCAATGGATTGATTACATTGAACGAGGTAGGGGCTTTTTTGTGGAAAAAATTGGAAGAGGATATTGAGTTGGAGGCATTGGTGGAAGCAGTCTGTGAAGAATATGAAGTAGAGAGAGCAACTGCATTGTTGGATGTTGAGGAATTTTTGCAAATTCTTCGAGAGCATGAAATGCTGTTGGGGCAGAAGTAATTCTGGATGCGTATGATTAGGAAAATACAGGAAAAGATTCGCTCTGGAATGCTTCGGGAATTATGGCTGGAGTATCGGTGGATGGGAAAGTATGCTAGGCGGTACTGGAAGGATATTGTATTTTTTATGGTAACGGGAGTTTTTACCACATTACTGAGTTTAGGAAGTAGTGTGGCTTCCAAGTATTTGATTGATGCAGTGACGCAGTATCGATACAGACAGTTGTTATTTATGGGAAGTTTGATTGTAATTGCAGGAGTTACTAGGATTGGATTGAATGCAGTTTGGAGTCGAATTTCGATGAAGATTAATCTGAAAGTAAATAATGAAATGCTGTCGGATATTTATAATGATATTTTAAGCACGGACTGGGAGGCGATGAATCGATTTCATACAGGAGATTTATTGAATCGTGTGAATGGAGATATTATGACCGTATCTTCCAGTATTTTGAACTGGATGCCGTCGGTAATTATAAAGTTTGTTCATTTTACGGGCAGTTTTTTCATTCTTTTATACTACGATTGGATTATGGGATTGATTGCGTTATTGAGCGCACCAGTCACGGTTGGATTATCCCGTGTTTTTCTTCGCCGTATGCGAGACTTTAATAAGAAAATGCGGGAGATGAGCAGTAAGCGGATGGGATTTACGCAAGAGTCGTTTCAAAATATTATGTCCATTAAGGCATTTCACCTAAATGATTTATTTAGCAATCGTTTGGATCGTGTGCAGCAAGAATATGTAGATATGTCGTTGGATTATAATAAGTTTTCGATTATTACTTCTTCCATTATGTCTGTGGTCGGTTTGATTGTTTCATGCAGTTGTATGGGATGGGGCGTGTATCGGTTGTGGACAGGTTATATTACATATGGAACAATGACATTATTCCTTCAAATGTCGAGCACGTTATCTTCCGATTTTTCCGCACTTGTAAAATCGGTTCCATCTGCAATCGCAGCGGCGACTTCTGCGGGCAGAATTATGGAACTTACAGAGCTGCCGAGAGAAGAAAATGGAAATGACGAAAGAATTCAGAGAATCAAAGAGCAGGCTGGATATGGGTTGAAAATTGAATTGAATGATGTTATGTTCTGTTATCAAGCTGAAAAAGAGGTGTTCCATGGTTGTAATTTTACTGCAAAGTCGGGAGAAATCGTGGCTTTAATTGGAGAATCTGGAGCTGGAAAAACGACGATGATGCGTTTATTGTTAGGAATGATACGAACAACAGGAGGACGTGCTGTCATCCAGGATCAAAACGGTGAAGAAGAAGTATTGAGTGCTGGGACACGACAGTTTTTTTCCTATGTTCCGCAGGAAAATACGATTTTCTCTGGTACGATTGCCGATAATTTGCGAATGGTGGCATTGGATGCGACAGAGGAAGAACTAGTGGAAGCATTAAAAGTTGCATGTGCCTATGAATTTGTACAACAGCTTCCAGAGGGAATCTACAGTACGGTTGGAGAAAAGGGACTTGGGCTTTCACAGGGGCAGTCACAGCGTTTGGCGATTGCCAGGGCAGTATTAAAGAAGGCACCTGTAATTCTATTGGATGAGGCGACTTCTGCGTTGGATATGGAGACAGAAAAGCGAGTACTGCAAAATTTAATGTGTGCTGTAAAAAATGGAATTTGTATTCTCACAACGCATCGGCCAGCCGTGCTTCAAATTTGTAGTAAAATATATCAAATTGAACATGCAAATGTAAAGGAAGTGGATTATTCCACTACTACGTTTAAAAACTTCTCAGAAGAGGATTTCCCAGAAGAATCGGAGACGGTGTAGGACAGGGTATAAGTTCCTGATGTAGAAGTATCTACATGTCCTGTTATTGTAATTGCGTCAGGAAGTAAATGACCGTCTGAATCCATTGCAATTTGTACATAGTAGTATGGATCAAATGGAGCATTTCGAGCTAATTTAATGGTTGTGGCGGATAAAGCGAGATAAGGTTTTTTTAGCTGTAAGCTTAGGTCCGCTTTAGCTACGGCAGTATCTAGGAACCGATTTTCTATTTGGAAGGTAACATGGAGGGTGAGTGGATTCTCTGTATCATGTGTCCATTCACAAGTGACAGAGCTAGAAATGTCATTGTCGTATCCATCCAATGCTTTTAACGCATCTGCTTTCGATAAATAGGTAGCCATACTGTTTAAATTGTCTTCGGAAATAGAAGGCAATGATTCTGATAATTGGATAGAGGGTCCTTTGTAATCTTTTAATTTTAGTGTACGGGAGCTGGAAATAGATTCTCCAGTCGGAGTAGTAACGGTGTATAAAATTTCTTTTTGGTTTTTGCCTCGTACGGACTGAATGGTGGAAAAAACTTCTGTTTCCACAGGAATATTTTCTTCATCGGTAACGGTTACTCCAATCATAGGGTCAAAACGCTCGCTTCCGTCATAAACGAGTTCTTCTGGATCAAAGACAATGTTCCAGTCAGAAGATTCGGAAATGATGCTGGAAACTTGCGTATCATGGGAAACGGCAGGATCAGACAGAGATGGCATCGTTCCAGTTAATAAAAGGAAAATATAAAAAACTGCCAAAAATGATACAATGATTTTTAAGATTGTTTTCGTATGAATAAAATTGAAATGCATTGTTTTCCTCCAAATAAATAAGATGTTTTTATTATAACATGGGGAGGAAAATTTGAGTAGTTGTTTTATACTTTGAAAAACGGGAGGTTTGTTATGGTAGATATACATACTCATATATTGCCAGGAGTAGATGATGGTTCAGATTGTTTTACAGAGTCGGTACAAATGGTTGAGATGGCATATGAAACAGGGGTGGATCGAATCATTGTAACGCCACATTGCAATCAGAGAGGACGATATGAGAATTATATGTCGCAGAAATTGAAGCAATTATTTGATCAATTAAAAGAGCGGATAAAGGAAGAGGGAATTCCTGTTGAACTATTTTTAGGAATGGAGATTATGGCTTCGCAGGATCTTATTTCACTCATTGAAAAACAACAGGTAGTATCGTTAAATGCTTCCCGCTACTATTTGATTGAATTTTCATTTGATACAGAAATTGGTTGGATAAATCGAATGCTTCAGTCGGTATTGGAGATTGGAAAAATTCCAGTTGTTGCACATCCAGAGCGATATTTTGAGGTGCAGAAATCTCCAGATATTGTGCAGGAATGGAAAAGAAGAGGAATTATAATACAGCTTAATAAAGGAAGTGTTTTCGGTGCATTTGGAAGAAGATGTAAGAAGGCTGCAAAGTATTTAATGAAAAATGATTGGATTCACTGTATTGCAAGTGACGCCCATAGTCCTTATATGAGAACTACAAGTATGGAGGAATTGCAGGACTATTTATTGGATCGGTATTCCTATCAGAAGATGGAGGAGTGGACGACAAAAAATCCAAATGCAATCATTGAGAATAAGTTAATCGAAGGATTGTAACGGTAAAATAGAAAAAGAAAGAGGAAATAACTGTGATCAGAAGATGGAAATTACTTTGTATTATATTTTTTATTGGAGTACTGGCGGTATTTTTCCTGTATCGAGTGGATAGGCAGAATCATCGTGATTCGGATGCTCCTAAAATTACAATGGAAGAGAAAGAAATAAACGTAAAAGTTTCAGAAGAAGAGGAGGCATTTTTAGACGGAATTACAGCAGAGGATGTGCAAGATGGGGATGTTACAGATTCTTTATTGGTAGAGAAATTGTCATCTTTTGTGGAAAAAGGAACGAGAACGGCAACAATTGCTGCATTTGATAAGGATAATCATGTTAGTAAGGCAATGAGAACGATTGTTTATACCGATTATGAATCGCCCCAATTTCATTTAAGTGAACCGCTGCGTTTTCCAGTAGGAACCTCTCTGTTTTTACAGAATATATCGGTTACGGATTGTTTGGATGGAGATTTAACGGATAAAATTAAGATTTTGTCCGATGAAACGGTGGATGAGGATCGTGCAGGAGAATATAAGGTTCAGTTTTCTGTGACAAATAGCGCAGGTGATACAGTAACGATACCAGCTACTTTGGAGCTATATTCGACATCGGAAGAGCATGGACGACCGAAGATAATATTATCGGAATATTTAGTGAATATAGAGCAAGGTGATAAAATTGACCTTTGGGAATTTGTGGAAGAAATTCAAACTTCGGATGGAGATTATAAAAGAACAAAAAAAGGAGTATTGAACAATAAGGAAACAGAGGAGGTAATAAAAGAAAAAGATGTGGAAATAGAAGGAAAAGTTGACTGTGATACGCCAGGTGTTTATGAAGTAATGTTTACTTATACACATGGGAAAGACTCAGACGATACAGGGCATGTGAGGCTAATCGTAGTGGTGAATGAATAGGAGCGAAAAATATGCAAAAGTATAGAGATACAAACGAAATGGAATTAAAAATTGATATTAGAACGATGATAAAAGATGTTTTGCGGTATAGTTGGCTCATTGTAATTATGGCGATTAGCTTTAGCCTTATTGCTTATATGATAATTGATTCTAGTTATAAGCCAAAGTATACGAGCAGTACGACGTTTATTGTAACTGGAAAAGGATTGAATAATAGTATTTACGATAATTTATTGACAGCACAGGATATGACCAATCGTTTTAAGAACATTATAGACAGTAATATATTAAAAGAAAAAATAGCAGAAGTTCTTTCAATGGATTCCTTTGATGCAGAAGCGGAGGCAGAAATTGTACCTGAGACGAACTTAATGGTTCTACGGGTAACGGCCGATACTTCCAAGAAAGCATTTCAAATTTTGCAGGCAATTATGGAAAATTATACGATTGTTTCTGATTATGTAGTTTCAAATGTGATATTGGAAGTGCTGGAGGAACCTCAGATACCAATGGCTGCAAGTAATGCCAATCAGGCAGAGGATATTGCTAAGAAGGCTTTTTGGATAAGTGGTGCAGCCATACTGGCGTTAATTTTATTTTTCTCTATGAAAAAGGATACAATCAAGAGTGAACAAGATTTTAGGAAAAAATTAGACATCCGATATTTAGGAACCATTTACCATGAAAGAAAACATAAAACCATTTTGTCTGCAATAAAAAGAGAACCTGTTAGTGTGTTAGTTACTAATCCAATCTTGAGCAGAAAATACGTCAATTCGGTTGAAATGACCGCTGCCAAAGTGAGAAATCGTATGGACTCAAAACGAATCAAGACAGTGATGGTTACAAGTATGATGGAGAATGAGGGAAAGTCTACGATTGCAGCAAATCTGGCTTTGGAACTTTCTAAGATGGGAAAAAAAGTGTTATTGATTGACTTGGACTTGAGAAAACCTTCTCAACATGAGATTTTTAATAGAAAAGGGGAGTCATTTACTGGAATTGCAGAATGGTTAAAAAATAAAACAGATCCAGAAGAGAAAATGGTACAAATCCATAATAGTAATTTATTCGTTCTATTTAATTCTAAAATCCTTCGCAATTCACTGGAATTAATGGATTATTTGAGCTGGAAGAATTGGATAAAGAAAATGGAGCAGAAAATGGATTATATTTTAATCGACACTTCGCCAGTTGCTTTAGTGTCGGATGGAGAGAGCCTGGCTCATATTATAGAGAATACAATCTTGGTAGTTCGCTATGATACGATGTTGGCGGCAGACTTAAATGATGTTACGGATACGTTGAATGAGGCAGGAAGTAAGGTAATTGGAGGAATTTTCAATAATGCATATTCGGACTTATTAGAACGAATAGGAATGGAGCAGTATGGAAGAAAAACAAGTTACTAGATTAGAACCTCATTTCAAGTATGTGGATACTGGACAGTATTTGACTGCTATTTGCCAAATTTTAAAAGATGGAAAAACAGCTGTCATTCCTGTATCAGGAGGAAGTATGATGCCATTTTTAGTAAGCGACCGTGATTTTGTAATGTTATCTGACATAGGGAATGAGATTCGAAAAGGGGAAATTGTCTTATAT
>OVXI01000132.1_pt1 | contig 19775 bp, 21 predicted proteins | sample 1732031 | NCBI WGS metagenome assembly OVXI01 (sample SAMEA4545821, study PRJEB24839) | metagenome | biome: chicken; feature: ceca content | place: Italy | collected 2013-05 | reverse complement strand
TCCATTTTTCGGAACACGAAAAACTCCGTCACACTCAACTGGCTAAAGCCAATAACAAAAAGAAGCTCCATTGGAGCTTCTTTTTGCATACCATGATGACAAAAGAAACCACACATGTGATCTCTTTCATTTTATTTCCTTATGATTCAAATGTAGATTTATATTCTTCTCCCCAGTTCCACATAGCATCTAAAATTGGTTTCAAACTCTGTCCAAGTTCTGTAAGAGCATATTCCACTCTGGGCGGAACTTCTGGATAAACCGTACGAGTAACTAGTCCATTACTCTCCATATCACGCAGCTGTGCAGTCAATACTTTTTGCGATACACTGCCAATTGATTTTTTCAATTCTCCAAATCGTTTCTTCCCAGGAAGCAAATCACGCAAAATCAAAACTTTCCATTTATCACCAATAAGCATTAATGTAGTTTCCACTGGACAAGCTGGTAATTCTTTTTTTTCTATCTGCTCTGCCATACGATTCCTCCAATTATATATCAATAACCAATAGTTTCCTTTTGGTAACTACAGCACTTTATTGTGCCTACTTTACAATTCTTCTCTACGGAATTATCATACCATTATAACAAATACAAGTCAAGGCGTACAAACTACGCAACACACAATAATAATAATTATAGCGTTAATTCAGACGCTTAATTATAAATTTGGCATTTAGCCATAAAACATAAAAAAGGAGGATTTTATTATGAAAAATTTGTTCTATAAGAAGCCTGTTTCGGCTTGTGGTTCTGCCTGCGGTGCTGGTGATAAAAAACCTTCTGCTTGCGGCTCTGCCTGCGGTGCTGGTGATAAAAACTAAATCCAGTTATATATCCCTGTATGGCATAGTGCCTACAGGGGTATTCCACTAAAAATTTACTAATTCAACAAACTCAACAGAAAGGAAACTACAATGGAATATTTTGCATTTCAGTGGCACATAACAGAAGCCTGCGACCAACGCTGTAAGCACTGCTATATTTATGCACTTGGCAGCCATGCGAAATTCAAAGAAATGGATCTCTCAGATATGGTAACAGTAATAGAAAACTGTAAGACTTTCTGTGAGAAAGCAGGCAGATTGCCGTATCTTTATATTACAGGCGGCGATCCAATCTTACATCCTCAATTTTGGACGCTTATGAAAATCCTCAAATTATCCAACATCCCATTTGCTCTAATGGGAAATCCATTCCATTTAACAGCAGAAATATGTCATCGCCTAAAACACTATGGCTGCCGTAAATACCAGCTATCCCTAGATGGGCTGAAAGAAACTCATGATGGAATTCGTCAGCAGCCTGGCTCTTATGATGCGACAATGGCTGCCATCCCACTCTTACGTAGAGCTGGAATTGACGTTGCAATTATGACTACCGTGTCAAGATGGAATTATAAAGATATCCCACTGCTTATCGATGAAGTGGTTAAAAATAAAGCTGACATTTTTGCATTTGCTCGTTACTGTCCTTCGATGGAAGATCGAGATACTTGCTGTTCCCCAGAAGAATACCACGATATGATGGAACAATGTTGGGAAAAGTTCCAAAAATACGAAGCAGAAGGCTGTAATACTACCTTCAACCTGAAAGATCATCTTTGGACATTATTTCAATATGAAAAAGGACTTTTTGATCCAAAAACCTATCCCGATGACGAGTATGTTTATGATGGCTGTAACTGTGGTAACTGTCATTTAACTATTTTGTCAGATGGTGCAGTTTATGCTTGCCGTCGTATGGAAAGTAAAGTAGGAAATGCATTAACCGATGATTTGTACGACCTATTTACAGGTCCAGAATTCGATCAATACCGTATATACGAAAACTTTGAAAAATGTTCTAAATGCGAGCTACTGCGTTTCTGTCGAGGATGTCCTGCAGTAGCAAAAGGCTATCACGGCAATATGTATGCACCCGACCCACAATGCTGGAAAGAAATCACAGATGAAAGGGGGCTGTAACAAATGGATGCACAAACTTGTCTGAAAAAACTAGGATATGTCGGCGTTTTATCCTTTGCTACCGTAGATCACAATGGCAATCCTCAGGTGCGAAATATTAGTGCCATTCATTACGAACCAGATGCAATTTATTTTTTTACTGCCAGAGGAAAAGACTTCTGTAAAGAGCTTTTGGATACCGAAAAAGTGCAGATACTCGGTTATACTATGTATAAAGAAATGATCCGTTTAACTGGTACTGTAAAACCTGCTCCTGAGGAAGAACAAGAAAAATGGAGAGACATTATTTTTAACGAACAGCCTTATCTTTCTAACGTATATCCTGGAGATACTCGCAGCATCGGCATCATTTTTTGTATTCGGGATATGTCCATAGAATATTTTAATCTCGGAGTAAACCCAATCTTTCGAGAAAGCTATGTAATCGGTAATGCTACGATCCAACCAAAAGGATATCTAATTTCTGACGAATGCATTGGATGTGGTACCTGTCAGACAGTATGTCCACAGCAAGCGATTGAAGAAGGCAACCCTTATTCGATTCGCCAAAATAACTGTCTGCACTGTGGAAACTGCTTTGAACATTGTCCTGTTTCTGCAATCAAACGCCAAGTAAACGAATAAGGAAGTGGATAAAATGACACAAGCAGAAAGACGAATTTATTTAATCCAAGAGTTGCTTCGTGAACAACCAAGCTACTCAAATATAAAAATTCCTGCCAATGAACAAGACCAAAAAAATTTACTCCGTTCTCTTTTCAATATTCGTATGCCACAACCTATCAATCAGGATTTTTTAACAATACAAGATGCGTATTTACAAGAAGAAATAAAACAAAAAGGCATTACGGACCTTTCCGATTTAACTCCTATACAAAAGGGCATTTATCTTTGGCAGGGTGATATTACTACGTTACGCTGTGATGCCATCGTTAATGCAGCGAATTCTCAAATGCTTGGATGCTTTGTTCCCTGTCATAGCTGTATTGATAATGCGATTCATACGTTTTCTGGTGTTCAGCTTCGGATCGCCTGTGAAGAAATCATGCAAAAACAGGACCATGCAGAAGAGACTGGCAAAGCCAAAATTACACCTGCATACAATCTGCCTTGTAACTATATCTTGCATACCGTCGGTCCAATTGTTCATGGGTGGCTCACCAAAAAAGAAAACGACTTACTGGCTTCCTGCTATCGCTCCTGCCTAACACTTGCAGAACAGTACGGAGTAAAAAGTATTGCATTTTGCTGTATTTCAACAGGTGAATTTCATTTTCCAAATGAGAAAGCAGCAGAAATTGCAGTGAAAACGGTCAACGAATATAAAGAGCGTACTAATAGCAAAATGAAAATAATATTCAACGTCTTTAAAAAAAGCGATTTTGATATTTACAAAAACTTGCTTCAACGACAAAAAATATAACGAGAGGGGAGTTATATCATGTTTGAACCATTTAGAATTTACGATACAAAAAATGGTATTGAAAAACTTCGGGAAACATTGGAACAATCAGAAGCGATTATTATTGGTGCAGGCGCAGGTCTTTCCACTTCTGCTGGTTTTACTTATACTGGAGAACGCTTTGAAACATACTTCCATGACTTCCATCTGAAATATCACTTCAATGATATGTATTCTGGAGGATTTTATCCATACAACACCCTTGAAGAATATTGGGCATATTGGAGTCGTTATATCTACATCAATCGCTATATGAACGCTCCAAAACCTGTCTATAATCAGTTACTTAACTTGGTAAAAGAGAAAGACTACTTTGTTATCACCACAAACGTAGATCATTGTTTCCAAAAAGCAGGATTTGATAAGCATAGAATCTTTTACACACAAGGAGACTACGGTCTATTTCAATGCAGCGAACCTTGTCATCCGAAAACCTATGATAATGAAGGCCTCATTCGCAAGATGGTGAAAGCACAAGGCTTCGACATTGCTGAAGATCATACATTAATTTTTCCTGAGAATGTAACCCTTAAAATGTCCATTCCAACGAAACTAATCCCGCATTGTCCGAAGTGTGGAAGGCCTATGAACATGAACCTCCGATCCGATGACAGTTTTGTACAGGATGATGGATGGAACGTTCATGCCAGATATTATGAAGAATTCCTGCGTAGGCACAAAAACAGGAAAACACTATTTCTTGATCTAGGCACTGGAGCAAATACGCCAATCATAATAAAGATACCATTCATGCATATGACAAAGGATTGGCCAGATGCCACTTATGCCAGTTTAAATTACGGGGAAGCGTTTGCACCAGACGAGATTAAAAAGAAATCTATTTGTATCAATGATGATATTGGAAGTATTTTAAATAAACTTTCCCTATATTCAACATCAGTAAACTTTCATTAAACAACCTATAATTTCATGTTATTACAAGCATCGATGCGAGAAAAGGACAGACTGGTTTTATCCATATTGGAAAACATTCTGTCCTTTTATAGATAGAATCACAAAAAATTTTAACTTCCTTTTCATACACGCAAATCTCGCACGGATTCCCGTTCTACCATCTCCACATCTAGAATAATATTTTCGGCTGGAGCCTTCGGATTTTCAATTTTTTTCATAAGCATCTGACAGGCTAATTGAGCTTTTTGACAAACATCTTGACGAATGGTAGTCAAAGGAGGTACAACTCGATAACTCATAAAATTATCATCAAACCCTATAATTGAGAAATCTTCGGGGATTTTATATCCCAAACGATGGGCCGCCGCATAAATATCGAACGCACAGTTATCCGCAGTAGTAAAAATACCAGTTACTGGTTCGGGACTATTCTTCAGCATTCTCAATATGTCTTCCATATTTTGATTGGAAAAATTAATAATATGTTCTGGTGCAAGACGGATTCCAGACCTTCTCAATTGATCGCAAAATCCCTGAAGGCGATGCATAACAACACCATTACTAATTGCTTCTGGTCCAATAAAAGACAGATTTCTGTGATTTTTAAGTAAAAAATATTTAGCAGCCAGTTCTCCTCCATGGAAATCATCAATTCCTATATTTGTAATTCTTCTTACCGTACTATAACTATCTGTAAAAACCATTGGAATCTGGTTATCCTCTTGAATTTGACGAATATTATCGTCAAAAAATCCAATAAATACTGCTCCAGCTAATTTCCAAGATTTCAAACAATAGTTAATTTCAGAATAGTCTTTGATAAAATGAAGCATTAAGTCATAACCGTTTTTTTGAATTTCTCGAGCCAACTCTCCGAAAAAAGAACTATTATAAGAATCCACAAGAGGATTTAGCTGATCTTCACGATCCATAAGTATGGCAGCAATGAGTTTCGATGAATGAGAAGCCAAAGCTTTAGCAGAAGAATTTGGAATATATCCCATTTCCTTTGCTATTTTTTTAATTTTTTTTGCCGTTTCCGGAGAAACATCTTTTTTCTTTCCATTTAGGGCACGGGAAACCGTCATGGTACTAACACCTGCCCTTTCTGCTACATCCTTTAAAGTTATCATAGATTTTCACCCCAAATAGTTATCGTTAACGTCATTATAATAAAAAAATTCAATTTTTGCAAGAAAATTTTTCAAAATATATTGACTTATATCATTGAAAGGGTTATAATAAAGCAAATGTTAGCGCTAACGTTATTCGAATTAATTTATTTGGAGGTGTGAAATGAAGAAGTTATTTTCTTTGTTTTTGGCAGGAGCAATGATTCTCTCTTTAGGTGCCTGTCAAGAAAAAAATTCCCCTGGCGGAGCACAGCAAGGAGTTACTGATACTCAGGCAGATAAGGGGATGGCAGTTATGGGCAACACTGTAAAATATGACCCAAATCACCTAGTCAACGATGGTCAGCCAATTTCCATTGATTGGTGGGTATGGGCTTCAGAAGATATGTTCCAAGGAATTGCCGATATGTATGAAGAGATTCATCCTAATGTTACAATTAATATTATTAACAATCCTTGGGATGGATTTTTTACAAAATTACCTCTTTCCCTTCAGAAAGGTGAGGACGGTCCTACTTTATTTAATGTACATAATAGCTACGAGAACTTGATTTTTAACTACATGGCGCCATTTGACATTGATACACAAGAACTGATTGCAGATTATCCATCTGCGGCTTCTCATTTAAAAGATGGTAAAATCTACTATGCAGATTATGGACTTTCCACTGGAATGGTTTATTACAATAAAGAAATTTGGGAAGCAGAAGGACTTACAACAGAGGACATTCCTACCACTTGGGATGAATTTATTGAAGTTGCTCAGAAACTCACCGAATTTGATGAAAACGGCAAAATGATTCGTGCAGGATTCAACTATAATCAATACTTTAACGCTATCGCTCTCGGTCTGAATTATCAATTTGGTTCCAATCTTTTTGACACAGCTGGAACCAAAGCACAGGTCGATGGAGATGGTATGAAGCAGGCTGTTACACTACTCGTTGATTTATATGAAAAATATCACGTAGGTGATAAAGACTTTGGAACCAATTGCGAGCAGAGCTTTTATCAAGGACAAAGCGCTATGACTTTTGTATGGGGTCATTTCGTTAATAATTTAAAGATCAATTATCCAGATTTAGAATATGGAAACTTTGAAATTCCAATTCCTTCTGAAGATACTCCTTACGCTTATTACCGTTATAACGGCGAAGCTACTCCAGCAATCAATAAAAACGCCTCCGAAGCACAAATGGAAGTAGCACAAGATTTTATGAGATTTTATTTTGCCAACGACAATGTTCAAGTCACACTATGTAAAGAAGGCGGATTAATTCCTGCAAAAACAATTCTTATGGAAAATGCAGAATTAAAAGACACACCTATTGTAAAAACCGTAGGACCTCATATTGATCGATATATCTGGCCAGGAGCTATGCCTTCCACTTTAGAAACCAATATGAAAATTGCAGGAGAAGATATTCTCTATAATGGAAAAAGCATGGAGAAAGCTTTAGCAACTGCCAACGATATTATTAACGTAGACTTAGCTAATGCGAATTTTACCGCTAGCGAAAATCTCTACAAATATTATGAAGAATAGGAGGGATGGAGATGTTCTGGAAGAGAAGACCTCTGCAAAGTAAAAGTGAAATTTGGATGAGAAACTTAGTTATGGGATTTCTTATCATTTATATGACAATATTTTTGGTGATTCCTGTAATCATGGTAATCGCTGGAAGTTTTCATCAATGGAACCCGTTAAACCAAACCTATAACTGGCTAGGCATTGATAACTACATCAGAATGTTTTCTTATCCTACTTTCTGGCAATCAATGATTAACACTATATTGTTCTGTGTCGTAGTAGTTACCTTCCGTGTCATCCTTGGTTTAGCCATTGCCTACGCACTGAATTCCAAAATGACAAAGCATAAAACCTTCTTTCGAACGGTATTTTATATGCCTACCGTAACACCTTTAGTCGCTGTAGCATATGTATGGATGATTATGTATAATCCTCAGTTTGGACTAATTGATAAAATCTTCGGTTTTGATATTAACTGGCTCTATGATAGTAAGTTTGCTTTACCATCACTAATGATTATGACCATTTGGAAAGATTTCGGATATGCAGTTATTCTGTTTTTATCAGGACTTTTATCTCTTCCTTCTGACAGCTATGAATCTGCCAGTATTGATGGAGCTAACGCATGGCAAACATTCCGATATATTACCTTGCCGCTCTTAAAGCCTACCATGCTGTTTGTAGTCGTAACTTCCATTATCTCTTACTTACAAGCCTATGTGCCTGTATTAGTTATGACAAAAGGCGGTCCTGGAACTTCCACCTATTTAAGTTCTTACTTAGTATACGACCAGGCATTTAAGCAATACAACTTCGGATATGCTTCTGCAATATCTCTGTTTATCTTAGTGCTGACGGCAATTTTCACTGTGATCTCCTTCAAATTCACAGGAAAAAATAATTAGAGTGTATTTTCACAATTACGTTTAAAGTTTTATATTAACAACGATTTTCTCTATACGTGTATTATAGTATGGAAAGTTATGTTCTTGCAACAATTTATAAGGCTCCTCCCACCACCGAAAGGCAGTGGGTTTCCGCCAACGACAAACGAAAGGATCTTGTTTATGAAACATAAAATATTAAAAGCGATTTTATTTATAGTACTCTGTTTAGCGGGAGTAGTCACAGTACTTCCTTTTGTCTGGATGGTGCTATCTTCCTTTAAAACGAATGGAGAAATTGAAGCGCTGGAACAGACACTTCTTCCTAAAGTTCCTATTCTTGACAACTACTTAAACCTTCAGGAAAACTTTAATTTCTTGAGATATTTCTCTAATAGTATTATGATAGCAGTAATTGTAACGGTATTAGTAGTTTATACAAGCTGTATCTGCGGATATGTTCTTGGTAAATATCAGTTTAAAGGAAAAAACATCATTTTTGGATTTGTTATGATGACAATGATGATTCCTTGGTCTGTAACGATTATTCCTAGATACACCATGTTTATGGAGGCAGGACTTCAGGATTCCTATCTATCTTTAATTTTACCAGTAATGGTCAGTGGATTTGGTATTTTCATGATGAAACAAAATATGGAAACAATTCCTGACGAACTAATTGAAGCAGCCCGAATGGATGGATCAAACGAATTTCAAACCTTCCATAGACTAATTCTTCCTTTATGTAAGAATGGAATTTCAGCAATCGCCATTTTCCAATTTTTATGGGTATGGGAAGATTACTTATGGCCTTATTTAATGATCGACAGTGAAAGTAAGCAATTACTGGCAGTAGGATTAACTTTATTCAACGGAAGATATTCCACAGATTACGGCGGATTATTCGCAGCAACTACTATTTCCATCCTCCCTGTAATCATTGTATATGTAATCTTCCAGAAACGTTTCGTTGCAGGTATCGCTTCAGGTGCTGTAAAAGGATAATATAAAAATCAATATTGTACAAAATAGGAGGAGAGACAAATGGAAAGAAATTGGCTAGTTACTATGTATCCTATCGCATTGAAAGAAAATATATTGCAGGGAGAAAAATACAGAATTACTTTACTTACAGAAGGATTGATACGACTAGAATATAGTGAAGAGGGAATTTTTGAAGATCGAGCAACTCAATGCGTATGGAATCGTAATTTTCCTAAAGTAAATTTCACTTACAAAGAGACCGAAGAGCAGCTGGAAATCTTTACTTCTATGCTTCATTTAATCTATAATAAAAAGAAATTTTCACCAAATGGTTTATCCATCCAAGCCATGGGAAACTTCAGTGCTTATGACAGCATCTGGTACTACGGACAAGACTTTAATGACTTAAAAGGAACATGCAGAACTCTGGATGGAGTTGACGGAGAAACTTCTTTAGATAGAGGAATTATTGGAAAAAATGGTTTTTCTTTAATGGATGACAGCAACTCTCTCCTTCTTAGAGAGGATGGCTGGATAGAACCAAGAACACATCAAGTAGAAGATCTTTACTTTTGGGGATATGGACATCAGTATAAAGAGGCATTAAAAGCATTTTATTATCTTTGCGGAAAAAGCCCGATGATTCCTAGATATGCAATGGGCAACTGGTGGAGCAGATATTATAAATATACAGAATCCTCATACAAAGAATTAATAAACCGCTTTGAAAAAGAAGAAATTCCTTTTTCTGTAGCAGTTGTAGATATGGATTGGCATGTCGTAGACATTGATCCAAAATATGGAAGTGGATGGACAGGCTATACTTGGAATAGAGAATTATTTCCTGATCCAGAAGGTTTTCTTCAATGGCTTCACAATGAGAATATGAGAGTAACGCTCAATGTCCACCCAGCAGATGGTATTCGTGCCTGTGAAGAGCAATATAAAGTTATTGCACAAAAATTAGGCGTAGATTGGGAAAACGAACAACCAGTTAACTTTGATCCAACCAATCTTGACTTCCTGGAAGCATGTTTTGAATATATTTATCATCCTATGGAAGAACAGGGAGTTGACTTCTGGTGGCTAGACTGGCAGTCTGGAGGAATTAGCAAAATAGAAGGATTAGACCCATTATGGGTATTGAATCATTATCATTATTTAGATAATGGAAGAACTGGAAAACGTCCTATGACCTTCTCCAGATATGCAGGTCCAGGCAGCCATCGTTATCCAGTAGGATTTTCAGGAGATACTATTGTTACATGGGATTCTTTAAATTTTCAACCGTATTTCACAGCTACTGCTTCTAATATTGGATATGGTATGTGGAGCCATGATATCGGCGGACATATGATGGGAGTGAAAGATGACAATATGGCTGGGCGCTGGCTTCAATTCGGAGTATTCTCCCCTGTTATGCGTCTTCACTCCAGCAGCAGTGAATTTAATGCAAAAGAGCCATGGAGATATCGAAAAGAAATTCAAGATATGATGAAAGACTTCCTTCAGTTGAGACATCGACTCGTTCCATATCTTTATACTATGAACCATCGTACCTATGAAGAAGGTCTACCATTACTGCTTCCTATGTATTACGATTATCCAGAGAAAGAAGAAGCCTATGCAGTACCAAACCAATATTATTTTGGTGATCAACTTCTGTGTGCCCCTATCACTTCCCCTCAGATTGATCGTCTTAATGTAGGAAAAGTAAAAGCTTGGATTCCAGAAGGAAGTTACTATGACGTATTTACAGGACTAAAATACCAAGGCGGAAGAATGATGAATCTGTATAGAAGCATGGCTTCATTCCCAGTACTGGCCAAAGCAGGAGCCATTATTCCTATGACAGAAGAATTTAAAAACATCCAAAATAATCCAGAACAATTATGCCTTCATGTTTATCCTGGAGCAGATGGAAATTTTGTACTTTATGAAGATGATAATGAAACAGAAGATTACAAAAAAGGAAAATTTGTAAAGACCCCAATTCACTTCTCTTGGAATCATCAGGAAAATGCAGCAGAATTAATCATCGAAACTCCACAAGGATGTTTGGAACTTTTGCCGCAAAAAAGAACTTGGAATGTAATCTTCCATGGAGTGGAATCAGCGTCATCAACCACTTCCACAGATAACTTCCTTGAATCCAATGTTATAATCTCCACAACAGGAGAAAACGGAGGCGGGGGAATTTCTTATGATAAAGAAACATCCAGTCTTCGCTGCACCATAGAAACAAATAATCCATCACAGGAAATCCGAATCTTACTAAAGAACATCCAAGAAACAGAAAATGACATCGTTATTCGCTGCTTTGAATTTCTCAATCAAGCAGAAATAGAATTTGTTTTAAAAGATATTCTGTATCAAATGATTCGAACATCCAAAGACAAACTCATACTTCTTTCTCAGCTTCAAGCCATGGAATTAGATCAGGAGCTGCTGGGAGTATTGACGGAAATTATAACGGCATGACGATTATTTTATACCAGCAAAACTTCGACGTTTAGGATCTAGCTAAAGTTACGCAAACTATCTTTCACCAAAGTGCCGAGCCTAAATTATTTCGTTGAAAATGCTTGAACGAGCCACAATCTATGCTTCGTTTTGCCGCATAGACTGTGACTCGCTCTTTTTTAGTTAAATGCTATCATCTCTCTTCGTGTTAGTAGTTATACTATATTCTATTTGCACGAAGGAAGCAATACATAGCACGAAAAGTTAACAATTTATCGCTCGCTTATATTGAAGCGAAAGAACGGAGTTGGATAGATGAAACGGAATGAAGCGGAAATGAGGATGGCGCACCAGATCGAGACTACAAATCTGAACGCTGTCCTGAATGAAATTTTTATGCCCTGATTCAGTTCCATTCCTCTGCCAACAGGAAATCGCAGATGTCATGACAGACACAAACTACTAGTTACTTGTATAAATGAAATAAGGAGAGTCCTGAATATGGTTTGTAAACCTTTCTTTCATCTGCCTGTCCTCCTTTCAGGCAAGAAAAAAGAGCCAGAGGATTTCTCTGACTCCTATTCATGCCAATGTCTGGAAGAAAGTAAAAAAAGCCCCATACCTTTCGGTACGAGGCAAAATTATTGATTCAATTAGATGCTGCGATCTCCCAGCATACTAATCTTAACATCTACAAAGTTGGACTTTCAGTAGGAAAAGTGTCTGGATTTTGTCGGACTTTCTAAATTTCATAACCCATTGTTTTATCTTCTCTCGCAGTTGCCAGAAACTCCTTCAGCATGGGAATTGCATTGCCCCACAGAGACAAACCAAAAAGCATAACAGCTTCTTTTTTGCGGTCGTAATAAGTGCTCCATCCAAGCTGGTACCACAGGTACAAATCAAATCATCATAGACTTCTTCTGCTCTTCCCATTGTAGACCAGCAGACATCCCGATAAATGGAAAGAATCAGCCTGGAACGGTCATACAAAACTTTTTCATCCACTTTCTGCATCCTGCACATCATACGAATGCTATGTAAAGTCTGAGTGTTATTCCTGCTCATAAAAACTCATTTCAGTTCTATTTCATATACAAATTCCTTTCTAAGTCCACTTTCAGCCAAAGGGAAAGAAAATGCCGAAGCATGGACAGAATAACCAGTACATATCATGTTCAAACTGTAAGATACAATATAAAAACCAGAAGTTACATCTGGAACTTATTGACTAATTGCAACTTCCGATATATAATAAAAGTGAAGTTAAACTTCTGTTTTCAAGTTCTATTATATTTATTTTCAGAAGTTTATCAACGAATGATCGGAAGTTACGAATAAATGATTTCATAGAAAGGAAGGAAAGGACATGACATTTGGCGAAAAAGTAAAGGAGGCTCGGTTGGCAATGAATCTTTCTCAGACAGAACTTGCCCAGTTAACCGGAATCTCTGAACGTTCTCTCTACACCTATGAGCAGTTGGGAACACTCCCTCGAAAAAACAATATCAGAAAATTGGCGGAAGCCTTGCATATATCTGTTTCCTATCTTTTGGACGATGAGGAAACCGATAAACAAAGCCGTATAGATGAAGATATGTTCCTCGCTGAAGCACGAAAGCAGTTTGGTGCCAAAGGTGCAAAGGAAGCTCAGGAAGTATTGGGACGAGTAAGTTCTTTATTTGCCAGTGGAGATCTGGATGAAGATGCCAAAGATGTGTTTTTTCAGGCGTTGATGTCGGTCTATATGGACTCTAAAAAGAATGCAAGGGAAAAATTCACTGCTAAAAAATACAGAAAACATAAGCAAACGGAATAGCAACCATTAAGTCAGACCTCACTCGCAGACAACTGTTTTCTGTGTCCGATTGGGAGGTGAAGCAAGTAAGAACGGCAGCACGCATTATTGAAACAGTTGAAAAACTGATAAAAAAATATTGTCATTGACAGTAATGTGAATGATATATTGGAACGTATCTTAGTTGCTCACGAATTAGGACACGCTGTGCTTCATGCTCAGATTGCCATGATGAAAGGATTTCAGGAAATGGAAGTATTGGATGGCAGCTCATTGGAAGAAGATGAGGCAAACTTCTTTGCCGCAGAGTTGCTCTTAGAAGATAGCGAAGTATTAGAGCTTTTGTCCGAATACTCGTTCTTTGAAACCGCAAAACAGCTTTACGTTCCCGCAGCACTGCTGGACTATAAGTTCAGCCTTCTGCACGAAAAAGGTGAGCTGGTAAATCCCATGTACATCCAGAAGTCAGATTTCCTGAAAGATGATCTTGGAGATTACGACGATACAAACCATTTTGAATATGAATAACAGGGGGTGCTTCAACCATGTTAGATAACTCTAAAATAACAAATACAGATGAGCTGGAATTTGCTGTATTCTGTATCGAAAATATTGCCATTAAGCTGGAAAAAAATGCCGAAGAAGTTTATCAGGCGTTGACTGAAAAAAGCGATATTTTAAATAGTTATATCGTACCAGAGTATGAGATGCTTCATACCCAAAGTAAGGACTATATCGTAGATGATATTATCAGCTTAATGGAAGAAAGGGGTATCCAATTATGATTTTATATCATGGCTCCTATCTGGAGATTCAAACTCCAGATTTATTACATTCCAGAGAAAATGTCGATTTTGGACGTGGCTTTTACACAACACCTCTTTACGATCAGGCAATAAAGTGGTGTGAAAAATTCAAGCGTCGTGGCAAAAACGCAATTGTTTCTTGTTACATTTTTGATGAAAAGGCTTATCAGGAACTTAAGATTTTGAGATTTGAAAGCTATTCTGAAGAATGGCTCGACTTTATTCTGAAATGCAGAACTGGAAATGATACAACAGATTATGATATAGTGATTGGCGGTGTCGCCAACGATAAGGTATTTAATACCGTTGAGCTTTACTTTGATAATCTGATTGACAAAGGAGAAGCCATTCGCCGCCTGCGCTATGAAAAGCCCAACTTACAAATATGTTTCCGAACGCAGAACGCTCTTGATGAGTATCTGCACTATGAAGGGAGTGAACAGCTTTGACCGCCAATCCTATTTTATTGCAAAAAAAATATGCCCGAATTATCGAGCAATTTTCGAAAAAAGAAAACCTATCCTTGGATGATGCTCTGAGATTCTTCTATCACTCAACCATTTATCGTCTAATAAGTGAAGGCGTATCTGATCTGCACTGTATGAGCGATGAGTATTTGACAGAGGAACTGATTTCCGAGTATAAAGAGAAAAATCAAGATAGTTTCTAAATCGAGTAGGGAAGATTTCATCTACCTACTCGATATGCGATTCCGTACAGCTCACGGTAAAACCGTTCGCTGTACTTACCCGTCAAATGTCCACTTGTGCAAGCACAGTATCCGCTTGACGGGTTTATCGCACAAATTAGGCACGAGTTAATATCAACTAACTCGTGCCTATTATTTTACGCTCTCATATATAAGATTTCTACCCAAATTCTGTTTCATTTTAACAGTTTTTATTTTTATAATCTTTTGGAAGTACGCCGTATTTTTTCTTGAAAGCGGCTGAGAAATGACTCATATTGGAATATCCAGCACATACTGCGGCTTGACTTACATTCAAATGATTCTCTGTTAATAAATAGGCAGCATATTCCAACCTCCGATTAATCACATATGTATGAAGTGGTACACCTGTCAACTCTTTAAATCCTTTCGTTAACTTAGATATGCTTAAATTCATTTCTCGTGCAAGCTGTTCACATCCTGGAATGTTTACACTATCCATATCAACTCTTTGTTTTATTTGTAAAATTAATTCTCGATCCGTTCTGGATAGGGACATTTTTTTATAAACTGCGTTATCTCCCAATTCCATACCAGCTTCCAAACAGGCTGCAATAATCTCCGTCATTTTACTTTCCAAATACAGAGAAGCGATTCCTCCTTGATAAAAATCCAGATCTTCAATTTCTCGCAGCAGACGATACATATAAGGAGTAATCCCTGTTTTCATTACTGTTTTTAACATCTGGTTTATTCTACTACTATCTAATAAGTCAAAGTTTTCTTCTATCATTTGAAAGAAAAGCTTACTTGGAATCTGAACACTTTTAAATAAAAAATTATACCCTCCTTCATAGCAAGCTGCACTCTTTTGAAAACAGTCTCGACAAATACAGAGTTCTCCCTTTTTAAAACAAACACTATGATCGGATGCTCCAATTTGCCATTCCATTCCTTTATTCATAAAAAAGATAAACTGAACTTCATCTACATAATCTTTTTTCTGTACATAGACATCTTCTTTATAACACATTTCCCAATCCAAATAAGCAATTCCCTGTTTTGTCTTCTTTTCTTTTACTTGACATCTGCCAATTTCAATTGGAATCTGATTGACAAAATCACTCACTTGCCCTGTATTGGAGGTTTCCAATAAATGTGTTAAATACTGACCTGAATTATTTCTACAAGTAATACCACTATCAAAACTTCCCATATGCGGTAACGATTTACGGAACATCTTATCACGCCTCTTTCTAGTTAGTATATACTAACTTTATATAAGTTATCATATACTCTTTTTCAAAATATTTCAAGACGTTTTTTTATCATTGGCAGAAGGAACCGATTTTAATTTCCATCCAATTGCTTCTTCTCTTCCTAAAATAAAATCTGCATAAATTCCTTTTTGCTTTATCAGTTCACTATGCTTTCCTTGCTGTACAATGTTTCCATTGTTTACAACTAAAATTTGATCTGCATTCCGTACGGTCTTTAATCGATGATCAATCATTATAATCGTTTTATTCCGTGTAAGTTCTTCCATTGCTTTTTGCAACTGATCTTCATTTTCTGGAGCGACATTTGCATCGACACGACACAAACGATGATCAAGGAGATCGTACCTGTTATCGCAAAACTTTTTGAATAAATTTCTACAGAAAAAACTCTGGAGAAGTGCCACTTAATTCACCTCTCCAGAGTTACTTTTTTATTCAACATATGAATTTAAACTTCTTCGTCCTCTACTAATGCTTCTTGAGGAATCGCAAATAAATAAGTTAATATAAAACACATTGCTACACAGAGTACCGAGATCAGGAAGTAGAACAATAATTGATGTGCTTCATAAATATACATCAAATAAGATGGTAATACAGCCAATCCATAGGAATTGGATTGTATCTGGAATAAAGACAGTAATGCTGCACCCGTTCCCGATGTAATGAGCATAATTACCAATGGTTTTAAATTAAAACGAAGCTGAATACCAAATAATACTGGTTCACTGATTCCAAAAAGCTGTGACAACATTGCACCAATACTTGTTTGTTTTATTTTGCGAGATTTGGACTTTAATGCAAACGCCAAACAGGTTCCAACATTGGCAAATCCATACATTGCACATAATGTAATCAATGGATTAAATCCTGTGTTTGCAAGTAATGATGTTTCAATCATAACATAGGTATGATGTAAACCTGTAATAACTGCCAATGGATAGGTGAATCCAATAATAAATCCTCCAATTCCAAATGGGAGATGAATTAATGCTTCGATTACGCTTACCATTCCTAATTCGATTTGATGCATAATCGGTCCTACTCCTAACAATATTACAAGCATTGTAATTAACATAACAAAAAATGGAGTAAAAATTAAATCCAATACATTTGGCATAATTTTTCTTAGTTTCTTCTCTAACTTTGCTCCAATGAATCCCGTTACAATTGCAGTTAATACACTTCCCTGACATCCTACTAATGGAATGAACCCAAATGCCATAATTGCTTCCACACCACTGGAAGGGTCTGCTACACTGTATGCATTTGGAAGTGCTGGAGAAACAAGCATTAATCCAATTACTAATCCAATTACAGGAGTTCCGCCAAATACTTTAAATGCTGACCATGTAATAATTGCTGGCAAAAATGCAAATGCGGTATCCGTCAAAATCGTAACTAATGTCTGAATATAGGCTGGGATATCCGCAGTAGAATATCCAATTAATGCAAGTACATTATCATTAAAAATACAGCCCTTTAATCCGAGAAACAATCCTGTTGCAGCGATAACTGGAATAATTGGTACAAAAATATCTGCCAATGTTCGCATTACTTTCTTCATACCTTTTTGTTCCTGCTTTACTGCTTCATCTTGTTCTTTTTTGGATAATGTCTTTAATCCCAATGTTTCAATCTGTTCATAAACTTTATTAACAATTCCAGTTCCCAATATAATCTGATATTGACCAGATGTAAAAAATACTCCCTTTACCTCATCAATTTTTTCTACTTTTTTATCATCAATCGCATCCCGATCCTTTACCATCAATCGAAGTCTTGTAGCACAATGGGTTGCTGATAAAATATTGTCTTTTCCAACTACTTCTACAATTTTCTTTGCTATTGCTAAATATTTATTATCCATACCTGTTCCTACCCTTTCTCTTTATTTTATTACTGCCATAAATGTTTGAAATGGAGCAAGAGAAATCTCTTTTCCCTCATACACCGCAGTTTTCGTACTTAATACAATTTCTGAAATTTCTGCTGGTAAAAATTCGTTTTGAACTTCTGCTGAAAAACTGAAATAGCAGCAAATCGTTTCTTTTTCTGTTTTTCTCATATAAGCAATCATATCCTGACATTGCGTTTCCAGTGGCATAATATCTCCATAAATCAGACATTCTTTAAACTTACTATTTTGACGTAACTCAATCAAATCACGATAAAAATGATAAATACTATCTGGATTTTGCACCTGATCGTCTGCATTAATTTCAGGATAATGTTCGGTTACCTTTAACCAAGGTGTTCCATTGGAAAATCCTGCATTTTTTGCATTTTTCCATGGAAATGGCGTTCTGGCATTATCTCTGCTTCTCAAGTTTATATAATGCAATGCTTCTTCTTCACTACATCCTTCTTCTATGGAGCGATAATATTGGTCAATGCTAGAAATATCATCAAATTCTTCTATCCCTGATCTTGTGAAGTTTCTCATTCCCAGCTCCTGTCCTTGATAAATAAATGGAGTTCCTCGTAAAAAGAAGTACATCGCCCCTAACGTTTTTACTGCATCTGGATTTGCTTCCTGATCCAACAAATATTTTGAAGTGGCACGAGGCTGATCATGATTTTCGATAAAATTAGCACTCCAACCTACCTTCTGAATTGCTAATTGGCTCGTCATAAGACGATTTCTTAAATCTTGTATTGTCCAAGGAATTCGTTTAAACCATTCGCTTCCACTTGCAATATCCAAATCCGCATGTTTAAAATCGAAAATCATTGAAAAATATCCGTCTTCTCCAATAAAATCCTCCAGTTCTTCGTATTTTACTCCTGGAGCTTCTGCCACGGTAACACAATCATATTTTTGAAATGTTTGTTCCTTTAGTTCCTTTAAAAAGGTTCCGATTCCAGGTTGGTTCCGACTCGTTTTTGTACATTTTACAAGTCCATCTACTCCATCTGCTTCTCTGCTTTGAAACGTTAAATCTTTCTTTATAAATGTAATTGCATCAATCCGAAATCCTGCAATTCCAAAGTCCAGCCACTGATTCACTATCCGATACAGTGTTTTTCTCACTTCTTTATTTTCCCAGTTCAAATCTGGCTGCTTTTTTCCAAACGAATGATAATAAAATTCATCTCGTCCCTCTACCTTTTCCCAAACACTTCCTCCAAACATCGATCTCCAATTGTTTGGCACTTCAGTACCTGATTTAAAAATATAAAAATCATGGTATTTACTATTTGGATCTTTTAATGCTTCCTGAAACCACTCATGTTCATCGGAAGTATGATTAATCACTAAATCCAAAATAATTTTAATTCCTTTTTCTTTTGCTAATTTTACCAGTTTTTTTAACTCTTCCATAGAGCCAAATTCTGGCGCTAATGCAAAGTAATCGGAAATATCATATCCATTATCATCCATTGGAGATTGAAAAATTGGACAAATCCAAAGCATTGTAACGCCAAGATTTTTTAAATAATCCAATTTAGAAATAATTCCGTTAATATCTCCAATTCCATCTCCGTTGCTATCACAAAAACTTTTTGGATAAATTTGATACACAACTTCCTCTTGCCACCACTTTCTCTGCATTGTTACCTCCTATATCAGACTTCTTCTTTTTAATTCCTTGTAAATTCCGTCTTCCATCGGTGTTTCACAAACACTATCCGCAAACATTAATAATTCTGAATCGCTGTTTTTCATTGCGACTCCTACACCACTGCTTTTGAACATATCAATATCATTTTTCCCATCTCCAAATGCAATTGTGTCTTTTTGCGCAATCTCCATATATCTGCATAGTTCTTCGATTGCATTCCCCTTGTTGGAACCTTTTTTTATGATTTCTGCAAAGATGTGGAACCGAATTATCAAACCATCGAAGATGGCGCCTGGCTGGATGACAGCCCATACGG
>OVXI01000131.1_pt1 | contig 19783 bp, 18 predicted proteins | sample 1732031 | NCBI WGS metagenome assembly OVXI01 (sample SAMEA4545821, study PRJEB24839) | metagenome | biome: chicken; feature: ceca content | place: Italy | collected 2013-05 | reverse complement strand
AGGTACTGCATGGGCGTCCGATCACTGAAGGGAGCCCGAGGACAGCCGGGCGGGGCGCTCCCCGGCCCGGGAAAGACAAGGAGATGTGGAATGCCATGAAGCTGGGCATCGGCTATCTGCCGGAGGACCGGAAGCGGGACGGCATTGTGGGCGACCTGTCTGTCCGGGATAACATCATCCTGGCTTACCAGGTGATGCGGGGCTTCTTCCATCCCATCCCCCGGGCTCAGGCAGAGAAGTATGCGGACGAATACATCCGTCTGCTGGAAATCAAGACCGCTTCCTCCGAGACCCCCATCAAGCAGCTCTCCGGCGGTAACCAGCAGAAGGTAATTCTGGCCCGGTGGCTGCTCACCGACCCCAAGTACCTGATTCTGGACGAGCCCACCCGTGGTATCGACGTGGGTACCAAGACGGAAATTCAGAAGCTGGTGCTTCATCTGGCAGAGGACGGCAAGAGCGTGACCTTCATTTCCTCCGAGCTGGACGAGATGCTCCGTACCTGCACCCGGCTGCTGGTTATGCGTGACCGGAAGATGGTTGGGGAGCTGACCGGCGAGGATTTGAACCAGACCAAGATTATGGCAACCATTGCCGGAGGTGAGAACTGATATGACAAAGCTCCAAAATCCCATTAAAGAGGCTCACGAGCCCCTGCTGAAGCGGGTGGTGCGCAGTCAGATTTTCATTCCCGTTGTGGCATTGGCCCTGCTGGTAATCTTCAATCTGATTATGGACCCCTCCTTCTTCTCCATTACCCTGAAGCAGAACAATGACGGCGATCCGGTTCTCTCCGGTAACCTCATTACCATTTTGAACAATGCTTCCGAGCTGGTGATTCTGGCCATCGGTATGACCCTGGTCACCGCAGCTTCCGGCGGACAGGATATTTCCGTGGGCGCTACCATCGCCGTGGCCGGCTCCGTGATGCTCCGGCTCCTGTGCGGCACCGATGCCCGGGCCGATACCATGGAGACCTCTCTGATTCTGGCCTTCGTGGTGGGCTGCCTGGCCTCCATGCTCTGCGGCGCCTTCAACGGCACCCTGGTTGCCTACTTCAAGATTCAGCCCATGGTGGCAACCCTCATTATGTATACCGCCGGCCGTTCCATCGCAGCCTGGGTCAACGGCAACAAGCTGCCGGTGCTCAACGACCCCACCTTCGCTGTGTTCGGCGGCTTCATCCCCGGCATTCCCATTCCCACCCCGGTATTCATCGCCATCGCCTGCATGATTATCATTGCCCTGGTGATGAAGTTTACCACCCTGCGGCTGTATACCCAGTCTGTGGGCATCAACAGCTACTCCTCCCGGCTCAATGGTCTGAACCCTGCTTTTGTTAAGTTCCTGACCTATGTGATTCTGGGCCTGTGCGTGGGTGTGGCAGCCCTGATCAAGGTCAGCCGCTCCGCCATCAACTACTCCACCATCGCCAAGGACATCGAAATGGACGCCATTCTGGCGGTGGCTCTGGGCGGCAACGCCCTCAGCGGCGGCAAGTTCAGCATGACCGGCTCCATCATCGGTGCCTACGTCATTCAGTTCCTGACAACCACCCTGTTCAACTTCAAGGTGCCTTCCGACGCCCTGCCTGCCTACAAGGCCGTGGTGGTCATCATCCTGGTGGTCATCAGTGCTCCGGTGTTCCGGGATAAGGTATCCAAAATGTGGAAAGCAGTAAAGGGAGGGAAGTAAGATGAATGTGACTGTAAAGAAGGGCAGATTGACCAAGCTGTCCGGTCTGTCCAATCTCTCCGATACCAACCTGCTGCTGACCATCACCATCGGCGTTTTCCTGCTGATGTATGTCTGTGCAGTGGTATTTTTGGGCTCCAGCTTCCTGAAGCCTCAGACCTTCTTCAATTTGCTCAATGAAAATGCTGCCCTTATTATCCTCTCCTGCGGCATGAGCCTGGTTATGATTACCGGCGGCATTGATATTTCCGTGGGCGGCATGACCGCTCTGGTAGCCATGAGCTGCGCCGTGAACCTGGACTACGGCGGAGGCTCCGTGGGTACCGCAATCCTGCTGGCTCTGGGCATCGGCCTGGCCTTCGGCCTGGTGCAGGGCTTCCTGGTGGCCTACCTGGACATCCAGCCCTTCATCGTGTCCCTGGCAGGTATGTTCTTCGCCAGAGGCATGACCACCATTGTAAACGCCTCCCAGTTCAACGTGCAGAACGAGGCTTTCCAGGCCTTCAAGTCCATCCGGATCTATGTCCCCGGCATGGGTGCCTACAACCGGCTGGGTGTCTACGTGCCGGCCTACATTGAGCCCGGCGTGGTAGTGGCCCTGGCAGTGGTCATTCTCCTGTTTGTTCTTCTCCGGTGGAGCAAGCTGGGCCGCAGCTTCTATGCCATCGGCGGCAATGCTCAGAGCGCCAATATGCTGGGCATCAACGTGAAGCGCACCAAGTTCCTGGCCCACCTGCTGTGCAGCGTGCTGGCAGGCATCGGCGGCTTCGTGTATTTCCTCCATGTGGGCTCCGGCTCTCCCTCTCACGCCAGCGGCGCTGAGATGAACGCCATCGCCTCCTCCATCATCGGCGGCACCCTGCTGACCGGTGGTGTGGGCAACATCGTCGGCACCTTCTTCGGCGTGCTGTCCCTGGGCACCATCAAGAACATTGTTTCTTCCCTGGGCCTGGACGACGCCTGGTGGACCAACATCACCGTGGCAGCCATGATCTGCCTGTTCCTGGTGATTCAGAGCGTGGTCCTTATGCGTAAGAATAAGGCAAAGCAGTAACAAAACACCCAATCGCCCCCTTGGGGGCGATTGGGCAGTTGATTATCAAGGAGGTATATCCTGTGAACTACGAAAACACCTGCCTGGGTCTGGAGCTGGGCTCCACCCGTATCAAGGCAGTTACCATTGATGAGAACCATGTCCCCGTGTCCTCCGGAGATTACACCTGGGCTTCCAGCTACGAAAACGGCATCTGGACCTACTCTCTGGAGGAGGTTTGGCAGGGCCTGAAAACTGCCGTCTCCGGCATTGCCAATCCCTGCAGCGTAAAGGCCATGGGCGTGTCCGCCATGATGCACGGCTACCTGGCCTTTGACAAGGACTGGAACCTGCTGGTGCCCTTCCGTACCTGGCAGAACACCATCACCGCCCAGGCTGCCCGGGAGCTGACGGAGGCTTTCCGGTTCAACATTCCCCAGCGCTGGAGCATTGCCCACCTGTATCAGGCGGTTCTGAATCAGGAGCCCCATGTGCCTCAGATTGCCCACATCACCACTCTGGCGGGCTACGTCCACTATATGCTCACCGGCGTCAACGCCGTGGGCGTAGGCGAGGCCTCCGGAATGTTCCCCATCGACTCCGATACCAACGGCTATGACGAGGGCATGATGGTGAAGATGGAAGAAATCCTGGCAAAGTATAACCTGCCCTGGAACGTCCGGGACGTGCTTCCCGGTGTGCTGGTGGCAGGCGAGCCTGCAGGCAAGCTCACCGCGGAAGGCGCTGCACTTCTGGGCGGGGTGCTGCCGGAGGGAATCCCCTTTGCTCCTGCTGAGGGCGACGCCGGCACCGGCATGACTGCCACCAACGCCGTGGCTCCCAGAACCGGCAATGTGTCCGCCGGTACCTCCATCTTCTCCATGGTGGTTCTGGAAAAGCCCCTTTCCCAGGTTCACGAGGAAATCGACCTGGTGACAACCCCCACCGGTAAGGCAGTAGCCATGGTGCACTGCAACAACTGCACCAATGACATGAACGCCTGGGTGAAGGTGCTGCGGGAGACGGTGGAGCTGTTCGGCGGCTCCGTCACCACCAACGACCTTTACACCAAGCTGTACCAGAAGAGCCTGGAAGGAGACGTGGACTGCGGCGGTGTCACCACCTATAACTACATGGCCGGCGAAGGCGTCACCCACCTGGATGGCGGCCGTCCCATGGTAGTCCGCAAGCCTGACAGCAGCTTTACTCTGGCAAACTTCCTCCGCTCCCAGCTGTATGCCACCATGTCCACTCTGAAAATCGGCATGGACATTCTGGCGGAAGAGGGCGTGGCTATCGACAGCCTCACCGGCCACGGCGGCCTGTTCAAGACCCCGGTGGTGGGCCAGAAGTACATGGCTGCCGCCTGCAACGCCCCTGTCACCTGCATGGAAACCGCCGGCGAAGGCGGCCCCTACGGCATGGCTCTGCTGGCTGCCTATATGCTCCGCAAGGCAGAAGGGGAGACCCTGGAGCAGTATCTGAACAACCGGGTGTTTGCCGGCGCCAAGAGCGTCACATTGACCCCGGAGCCCGAGGAAGTGGCAGGCTTTGATGCCTACCTGACCCAGTTCAAGAACGGCCTGAAAGCACAACGGGCCGCTGTGGAAACCATCTGATAAAAAAGGAGTATGGAAACAATGGAAAATCGTGAATTTTGGTTTGTAGTGGGCTCTCAGTTCCTGTATGGCCCGGAAGTGCTGGAAATCGTGGACAAGCGTGCCGCCGAGATGACCGAGGCGCTCAACGCCTCCGGAAACCTCCCCTACAAGCTGGTATACAAGGTCACCGCCAAGACCAATCAGGAGATTGCGGATGTGGTGAAGGAAGCCAACTACAATGACAACTGCTGCGGCATCATCACCTGGTGCCACACCTTCAGCCCCTCCAAAATGTGGATCAACGGCTTCGTGAACCTGCAGAAGCCCTACTGCCACCTGGCTACCCAGTACAACCTGGAGATTCCCAACGAGGAAATCGACATGGACTTCATGAACCTGAACCAGGCAGCCCATGGCGACCGGGAGCACGGCTTCATCGCCGCCCGGCTGCGGATGCCCCGGAAGGTAATTGCCGGCTACTGGAAGGACGAGTCCGTCCAGAAGCGTCTGGGTGCCTGGATGCGCACCGCCGTGGGCGTGGCTGTGTCCCGGAAGCTGAAGGTCATGCGTTTCGGCGATAATATGCGGGAAGTGGCTGTCACCGAGGGCGACAAGGTGGAAGTCCAGGCCAAGCTGGGCTGGCAGGTGAATACCTGGGCCGTGGGCGACCTGGTGAAGGTGATGAACGCAGTCACCGAGGAGGAGATCGACGCTCTGGTTGCCGAGTACAAGGCAAGCTATGACATTGCCACCGACAACATGGAAGCCATCCGCTACCAGGCAAAAGAAGAGATTGCCATGAAGAAGATGATGGATGCCGAGGGCTGCAAGGCCTTCGCCAACACCTTCCAGGATCTGTACGGCATGGAGCAGCTGCCGGGCCTGGCTTCCCAGCACCTGATGGCTCAGGGCTACGGCTACGGCGGCGAGGGTGACTGGAAGGTCTCCGCCATGACCGCCATTATGAAGGCCATGGGCGAAAACGGCAACGGCGCCTCCGGCTTCATGGAGGACTACACCTACCACCTGGTGCCCGGTCAGCAGTACAGCCTGGGTGCCCACATGCTGGAGGTCTGCCCCTCCCTGGCAGGCAATAAGCCCCGCATCGAGACCCACTTCCTGGGCATCGGCATGAACGAGAAGGACCCCGCCCGTCTGGTGTTCGAGGGCAAGGAGGGCGACGCCATTGTGGTATCCCTCATTGACATGGGCGGCCGCCTGCGCCTCATCTGCCAGGACATCCACTGCGTCAAGCCCATTATGCCCATGCCCAACCTGCCGGTCGCCCGGGTGATGTGGGAGGCTATGCCCAACCTGACCACCGGTGTGGAGTGCTGGATTACCGCCGGCGGCGCCCACCACACGGTCCTCAGCTACGACGTAACCGCCGAGCAGATGAAGGACTGGGCCAACATCATGGGCATTGAGTATGTCCACATCGGCAAGGACACCACCGTGGAAGGCCTGGAGCAGCAGCTGTTCCTGAACGACCTGGCCTGGAAACTGAAGTAAGAAGGTGCCGCTATGCTGGAAAAACTGAAACAGGAAGTGCTGGAGGCCAACCTCCTGCTGCCGAAATACGGCCTGATTACCTTCACCTGGGGCAATGTGTCCGGGGTGGATCGGGAAAAGAATCTTATGGTCATCAAGCCCTCCGGTGTGCCCTATGAGGGCATGACCGCCGAGGATATGGTGGTGGTGGACATCGCCACCGGTAAGGTGGTGGAAGGCAAATGGAAGCCCTCCAGCGACACCCCCACCCACCTGGTCCTGTACCGGGCTTACCCGGAGATGGGCGGTATCGTCCATACCCACAGCCGCTGGGCAACTACCTTTGCCCAGGCCGGCAGAAGCATTCCCGCCATGGGCACCACCCAGGGTGACTACTTCTATGGGGATATCCCCTGCACCCGGAAGATGACCCCGGAGGAGATTGCCGGGGAGTACGAGCTGGAAACCGGCAATGTGATTATCGAAACCTTCCGGGGCGTTGACCCCATGACCATCCCCGCCGTTGTGGTCCACAGCCACGGCCCCTTTGCCTGGGGTAAGGATGCCCACGACGCCGTCCACAATGCGGTGGTGCTGGAGGAAGTGGCCTTCATGGATTTCCACGCCCTTCAGCTGAACCCCGAAGCCGGACGGATGCAGCAGGAGCTGATGGATAAGCACTACCTGCGCAAGCACGGCAAAAACGCCTACTACGGCCAGGGCTGATACCGGAAAGCGGAGAGCAAACCTGCTCTCCGCTTTTGGCTTGACATTTGGGAAAAAACCGGGGATAATGGGCAATGTGCGAATCGAAAAACCAGGAGGCGAGCCTATGCTTTGCTATCTTGCCATGATAGATACCCCGGCGGAACGGGAAAAATTTGAAATTTTATACGAAAAGTACAAAGGGCTTATGCTCTATGTGGCGGACAGGCTGCTCCTGTGCCGGGAGGACGCGGAGGACGCGGTACACCAGGCCTTTTTGTCCGTGATTGAAAATCTTCATAAAATTGGGGAAATTGACTGTCCCCAAACCCGCTCCTTCCTCGTTATTATTGTTGAGCGGAAAGCTATTGATCTGCTGCGGAAGCGTCGACCCACGCTCCCCCTGGACGAGGAAATCGCCGGGCTTCCCTTTGAAGCCCCTGTGGATAATCCTCTGGCCCGGGGGATGGGGGCGCTCCCTGCCCACTACCGGCAGGTGCTGCTTCTGCGGTATGACAACGGCTATTCCAGCCGGGAGATTGCCGCCATGCTGGGCATGAGCCTGGCGGCGGTGCGGAAACAGCTGACCCGGGGCAAGCAGCTTCTGCGGCAGATTCTGGAGAAGGAAGGGGTGGTTCTGTGACGGAACATCAGGAAATGAAAGCCGCCGCAGCCGCCCTGCGGGAGGCTATGCTGGCGTCGCTTCCGGAACCGGAGGACTGCCCGGCGGATTTTTCCCCGGCCTTTGAAGAAAGAATTGAGGCTTTGCAGAAAGCCCACGCCCGGAAAACCGCCCGCCGCCAGACCATGCGGCGGCTGGTGGCTGCGGTGCTGGCGGTGGTGATAGCTTTGTCTGCTCTGGTGCTGTCCAATCCCCAGGCAAGGGCGGCGGTATTTTCCTGGGTGCGGAAGGTCTTTGGCTACCGCACCACCTATGTCCTGCCGGAAAAGGAGCATATGGCCCTTCCGGAGTATACCCTTCAGTGGCTGCCGGAGGGCTTTGAGGTGGTGTTTTCCAGCGAGATGGAGCACTCCCGGGTGACCGCCTACTTTAACCCGGAGCAGGGCTATGGGGGCTTTGACTTTGGCTACCAGGTAGCCACAGGAGAGGCACGGGTCACTGCCGACACCTCCGGGGGCGATTATACCCAGGAGATTGTGAGCGTCAACGGAATGTACGGCGAGCTGTTCGTGGAGAAAAACGGCGCCGCCGGGAATATGCTCATCTGGATTGACGAGCCCCGGCAGGTGATTCTCACCCTTTATGGCTTCCTGTCCCCCCAGGACATGATGCACATAGCCCAGAGTGTAAAATTGTCGGATTCTACAAATTAAAAAATTTTTCTTTTCCCTTGTCCCATAATCCCCCTTTCCTGCGTTTTCATTGGTAGAAGTAAGAAAGGGGGATTTTCCTGTGAACCGAAAACTTATGCAAAGTTTATGCCTCATCCTGCTGCTGGCACTTTGCACCGGATGTGTAAGGCAAACTCCGCCGAAAACCACCGGGCCCACCACCGGAACGGAAGCAACGACAACAGGCGAGGGTATCCCCCAGGGGGATACTCCGCCCCAAAGCTACCCGGTTCCCAAAGAGAACCGTTGGCCGATGAGCGTGATGTTTGGCGGGGTAGCCTCCACGGTTTCCGATGGGTATTTCTCCGCCGCACAGGCTCTCAAATTCTACGATGCCAAAACCGGGAAAACTGTTTTCCTTTGCAGTCAGCCGGGCTGTACCCACACCGACAGCACCTGTGGGGCCTGGATTGGGCAGGTGAATAATCTGGTGGAATACGGGGGTGTGGTCTATGCCTCTGTGAAAGACGGGGAAGTATGTGCGGTGGTTCGTAAGGATATCGGATCGGGCGAACTTACCACTCTGGCTTCCTGGGAAGACCAGGAGAATATTTACTATGAATGTTCCGTGGGGCTTTGCGCCTACGGTCAGATGCTGATTTTTGTCCGGATTACGGAATTTGTGGAGGATGGAGTAAATTACAGTCAGCTAGATACGGAAGAACAGTGGCTTTACAATCTCACCACAGGAGAAAAGCGGAAGCTGGACTGGGAAACAGGGAAGGATTCGGTGTCAATCCTGGTTATGAATCAGGAGTATGCAGTGGCACAGTACTACCGGAATCTGGAGGAGAGGAATCCGGAAAGCGGTTTGTTTACCAAGGATTATGAGTTGCGGCTATACCGGTTCGCCGATGACAGCTACACCGTGATTTCCTCCGAAAAGGAAAATGGCTACATACCAACGGCGGATCCGGCGGTGTCCTACGGAGATATTATGGTACTCCAGGAGAAAGACACCCTGTGCCTTTATGACCTGGAAAAGCAGGAGAAGCGGGAACTGCTCACCGCAGAAAACATGATCAACTACTGGATTCTGGACAACAAGGTCTTTTACATCCGGGAGGAGGAATCCCCGGAACCTCCTGCCGTCAGCATCTACTATGCAGACATAGAAACCGGCCAGCCGGTGCGGCTGGAAAACGGCGGCAATCGGGAAGTGATGGACTTCGCCATAACCTGGGAAGGGGACAGCTTTTTTGTAGGTACCTGGAAGGGTGGCAACTACATCATCCCCAAAGCGGATTTCTACCTGGACAACTACGAAGCCGCCAGACCCGGCGGTTACTGAGACAGGAAAACGGCGAGGATGCCCTGGCATCTTCGCCGTTCGTTTATGGGGTATAGTATATTCTCCGCTTTTTTTCCAGTCCCGGCGGCTCCGGGCCATCCTGGACAAACAGGCCGTACAGATCCTGGGCCCGGGTTTCCAGCCCCCAGTAGGGGTGCGCCATGGGCTCGCCTGCGTGGCGCAGGGGGAAGCCGCCCTTTTGCTGCCGGAGAATCTGCCGTCCGGTTTCGTTGAAGGCCAGTACCCGCACATAGGGGACGGGCTGGGAGAGGGTTTCTTCCGTGAGCTCCAGAAAAGCGCACATCACCATCCGGTCCAGCCGGGAGCGGGTGTAGCGCTTGGATTTGACGGCGGTGAGAATCTCCTCCAGGGTATTTTCCCGGCGGGCGGCGTGCATGAGCTTCCGCCAAAGCCCCTCGGAGCCGTAAGGGAGAGCTGCAAATTCCGCATCCGTCATGGTCCGCAGCCGGTAGAGCATGGCTTTTTCTCCGGATGCCCGGGTATGGAGCCGTCCCTGGGCAAGAATCTCCCGGGCCTTTTCCGGTACAAAGGACTGCCAATCCCCGGCGGATTCCATTTTCAGCCGCAGGGCAGTGGCGGAGGGGTTCTCCGGGTGGGGGTCAGCGGCGTGATAATCCCCGGGACGGTGAATGGGCAGAGGGGTGAGGGTGGAGTTTTGGGACAGAATTGCCTTGCAGTACTCCACCGCTAAAATGTTGTTGGGCTTCATGAGCAAATGGGCGGAAGCCCCCAGGGATTCCAGCGCTGCCTGCCGGGCAGCAGGAAAACTCAGCCCTTTTTGCAGATACTCCCGCAGCGCCGGGGAAAAGGCCGGGCTGTTCAACACCCGGGCGGTTTCCATAATTTCCTCCTGCTGCTCCGTCTCTGCTCCAAAGCACAGGTGGGTGCACAGCCGGGAGAGAATCTCCACCCCCCGGGCGGCGAACCCTTCCGCCGAGGAAAGACAGGCGGTAATGGGCAGCTCCAGCACCAGATCGGCGCCGCAGGCGATGGCTGCCTTTGCCCGGAGGGCTTTGTCCACAATGGCCGGGTATCCCCGCTGGACAAAGTTGCCGCTCATGAGGCAAATCACCGCCGAATCCTGCCCTAAAAGGCTTTTTGCCAGGGCCAACTGCCTTGCGTGCCCCAGGTGAAGAGGATTGTATTCACATATAATACCTGCAACCTGCAAAATGCCCAAACCTCCTAAGGAAACTCTGAATAAATCGTCTGCGGCTGGACAGCGGATCTTTTTCGCCAGCCATGCAGAATGAAAAACAGGAAATACATACAGTATTCCCCTGTTTTCCATTCTTTTGTCTGACAAAAAATCTCTCGCTGCCAGCTCTTGCCTATTTATTCAGAGCTTCCCTAAAAAAACTTCCCATAGGACTTGCGAAAATCGCAATCATATTATACAATATATTCAGATTCAGGTATAGTACCAGATTACACAAAAAAGAAAAATGTAATGATTTTAGGAGGAAGATTCCAATGAACATTTTGGTTATCAACGCCGGCAGCTCCAGCCTGAAGTATCAGCTGATGGACCCGGAGACCGGCGATGTATCTGCCAAGGGCCTGTGTGAGCGTATCTACATCGACGGCCGCCTGACCCACAAGGTCGGGGAGAAGAAGGTGGTCAAGGACATCCCCATGCCCACCCACTCCGAGGCCATTGCCGCTGTGCTGGAGATTCTCCAGGACCCCCAGGAAGGCGTCATCAAGTCCGTGGACGAGATCGATGCCGTGGGTCACCGGGTGCTCCATGGCGGCATGAAGTTCTCCGATTCCTGCATCATTGACGATGCCTGCATCAAGGCCATTGAGGAGTGCATCCCCCTGGGACCCCTCCACAACCCCGCCAACCTCATGGGCATCCGGGCTTGCCAGGCTGTTATGCCCAACACCCCTCAGGTTGCCGTGTTCGACACCGCTTTCCACATGACCATGCCCCCCAAGGCCTACCGGTACGCCATTCCCACCGAATACTATGAGAATGACGACATCCGCCGCTACGGCTTCCACGGAACCTCCCACAAGTATGTGGCCCGCCGGGCTGCCGCTCTTCTGGGCAAGACCGACTTCAAGATGATCAACTGCCACCTGGGCAACGGCTCTTCCCTGTGCGCCATCGAGAACGGCAAGTGCATGGACACCTCCATGGGCCTGTCTCCTCTGGCAGGTGTCCCCATGGGTACCCGCTGCGGCGACATCGACGCCTGCGTGGTGCAGTTCATCTGCAACAAGTACGGTATGTCTGTGGACGAGTGCCTGACCATGCTGAACAAGAAGTCCGGCGTGCTGGCACTGTCTGAGAAGTCCTCCGACTTCCGTGACCTGGAGGATGGAGAGAAGCACGGCGACGAGAAGTGCATTCTGGCTCTGCAGAAGTTCTTCTATGAGGTCGCCAAGTACATCGGTGCCTACACCGCAGCCCTCAACGGCGTGGATGTGATCACCTTCACCGCCGGCGTGGGTGAGAATGGCCCCGAGACCCGTCAGACCATCTGCGACTACCTGGGCTACCTGGGTGTGAAGATTGACCCGGAGAAGAACAGCAAGCGGGGCAAGGAGATGTGCATTTCCACTCCCGACTCCAAGGTTCAGGTTTGGGTCATCCCCACCAACGAGGAGCTGATGATTGCGCAGGATACCGCTGAGCTGGTAAACGCCGCCAAGTAAATCCATATGCCATGAGCCGCCGCATCTGCGACGGCTCAGTTTATAAAGGGAGATGTGTATGAAACAGTATATCGCCCAGTGACTTTGGTGGTGCGGGATTATGACGAGGCCATCGCCTTTTACGCCCAAAAGCTTTCCTTTACCCTGGTGGAGGATACCCCTTTGCCGGAGGAACAGAAGCGGTGGGTGGTGGTGGCGCCTCCCGGGGGCGGCACAGGCATCCTTCTGGCCCGGGCTTCCAAGCCGGAGCAGGAGGCCTTTGTCGGCAACCAGAGCGGCGGCCGGGTATTTTTGTTTCTCAGCACCGATGATTTCTGGCGGGACTACCGCCAGATGGAAAAGAAGGGCGTCCGCTTTGTGCGGCAGCCCCAGAAGACGGATTACGGAACCGTGGCCGTATTTGCGGATTTGTACGGCAACCTTTGGGATTTGATTCAGTACCAGAAACCGGAGAACCCGGCCGATTCTTGAAAAGGAGAGAATTTTATGTCTACCGTTGTGGAACGCTTTTTACGTTATGTAAACTATGAAACCACCTCCGACGAAGCCTCGGAAACCTGTCCTTCCACCCCGGGGCAGAAGGTGCTGGGGGCGAAGCTGGTGGAGGAGATGAAGGAGATGGGCATTGCCGATGCCCGTATGGATGAAAACGGCTATGTGTTCGGCACCGTCCCCGGAGATCTGAACCTGCCTATCATCGGCCTCATTGCCCATATGGACACCTCCCCGGATGCCTCCGGGAGCCATATCCGCCCCAGAATCGTAGAATACCAGGGTGGCGATATCTGCCTGAACCCGGAGAAGGACATCTGGCTCCGGCAATCCCAGTATGAGAACCTGGAGCTCCACACGGGAAAGCACCTGATTGTCACCGACGGCACCACCTTGCTGGGAGCGGACGACAAGGCCGGCGTGGCGGAGATTCTGGCAGCGGCCCAGATTTTGCTGGAGAGCAAGCAGCCCCACGCCACCTTGCGGATTGGCTTTACCCCGGATGAAGAAATTGGCAGAGGCGCCGACCGGTTTTCTGTTCCCGATTTTGGGGCAGACTATGCCTATACGGTGGACGGCGGTACGGTAGGGGAGCTGGAGTTTGAGAATTTCAATGCCGCCGCCGCAACGGTAAAATTTCAGGGCCTTAACATCCATCCCGGCTCTGCCAAGGATAAGATGGTCAATTCCCAGTACATCGCCATGGAATTTGAGAGCCTGCTGCCCAGGAATCAGAAGCCGGAGTACACGGAAGGGTATGAGGGCTTCATCCACCTGACGGATATGGAAGGCTGCGTGGAGCATTCCACCCTGCGCTACATCATCCGGGACCACAGCATGGAGAAGTTCCAGGAGAAGAAGCGCCGGATGGAGAGCGCCGCAGCATTCCTCAATGACAAATATGGGGATGGCACCGTGGAGCTGACCATCAAGGACAGCTACTACAACATGAAAGAGCCCATGATGGGCTGCATGCAGATTGTCTACCGGGCCAAGGCCGCCATGGAGGCGGTGGGGCTTACTCCTCGGGTGGTGCCTGTCCGGGGCGGCACCGATGGAGCAAGACTTTCCTACATGGGCCTTTTGTGCCCCAACCTCTTTACCGGCGGCGAGAACTACCACGGCCGGTTCGAGTATATCCCGGTGGAGGATATGGAGCTGGCGGTGAAGGTGCTGGTGCAGCTGCTGACGGATTTTCCGGCAAAATAACGGATATGCAAGAGGTTGCATAACGCTTTTTGGTGCATTCCGCAGAACCGCAGAAAAGGGGATGGATTCCCCACTTCCAGGGTTGACAAACGGCAAGAAACAATATAAAATTATCGATACAAAAGGGTTGAATCCCTGAATTGATAAAGGAGTTATTGCTATGAGTAAGATCACTGTTATCGGCGCAGGCAGCGTAGGCGCAACGGTAGCCAACGACCTGATGATTCAGGGCGTTGCCTCTGAGATTGTCCTGGTGGACATCAACAAGAAGAAGGCACTGGGCGAAGCACTGGACATCTACCAGGGCGCTCCCTTCCATTCTCCTGCCATTGTCCGCTCCGGTGAATATGAGGATGCCGCCGGCTCTGATATTGTGGTAATCACCAGCGGTATGCCCAGAAAGCCCGGCATGACCCGGCTGGATCTGGCTCAGACCAATGTAAATATTCTCAAGTCCATTGCCGAGGGCGTTGTGCCCCACGCCCGTGACGCCATCTACCTGATTGTTTCCAACCCCGTGGATGTGCTGACCTATGTGTTCACCAAGATTTCCGGCCTGCCGGAGAATCAGATCATCGGCTCCGGCACCATTCTGGATACCAGCCGTCTCCAGTCTGAGCTGGCCAAGCGGTTCTGCATCAGCCCCAAGAATGTCCACGCCCATGTGTACGGCGAGCACGGCGACAGCTCCTTCGTGCCCTGGTCCCTGGCTCACATTGCCAACAACCACATCGACGCCTACCGGCACAATGCGCCTGACGCCGACAGAATCGACTGGAATCAGGACTATGCCGAGGTGGAGGAGTTCGTGAAGAAGTCCGGTGCCCAGATTATTGAGAACAAGGGTGCTACCTTCTTTGCCGTGGCCATGTCCGTGTGCCACATCTGCAAGTGCATCTACTCCGGCGCCGGCACCGCCCTGAGCGTATCCACCATGATGCATGGTGAGTACGGCGTGGACGATGTGTGCCTGTCCGTGCTGACCCTGGTGGACCGGAAGGGCGTCCGGGGCAAGATCCTCAACCCCCTGACGGATGAGGAAGTGGTAAAGCTCCAGGCCAGCGCCAACAGGCTGAAGGAAGTTATCTGCCAGATCACCTATTAAGTCATAGCCAGCCGGGGAGTTCCTCGGCTGGTTTTTTACATATTAATTTCTAAAATGGCATTGCATTTATTCGAGCTTTAGAATACAATATTGCTATTGAATAGGAGGTATGGCTATGGAATTTATATCTGCAAGAGAAGCTGCCGATAGATGGGGAATTTCCCAAAGACGAGTTGCCGTCCTCTGCTCTGAAAACCGAATCGATAATGCTACGATGGTTGGAAATATGTGGATTATACCGGCTACAGCAGAAAAGCCTATGGATGCAAGAATCACCCGATATTCCCAGAGTGACGGAAAAAATGTTAAGCCATTCCTGAAATGGGCTGGCGGAAAGGGGCAGCTTCTGCCTGAAATTGAAAAATACTATCCTTTTGAGAATGGAAAAATCACAAAGTATGCAGAGCCGTTTGTAGGTGGCGGTGCAGTACTTTTTGATATTTTGAGCAAGTATGATTTGGAAGAAGTGTATATCAGCGATATTAACGCTGAGCTTATCAATACCTATCGTATCGTCCGTGATGATATAGACGAGCTTGTCACTATGTTAATGGTTATTCAGAATGAGTTTGTTCCAATGGACACAGAGCATCGAAAAGCCTATTATATGGCAAAGCGTGATCGCTTTAATGATTTGAAAGTGAATGGCGATGAAAGCATCAATATCGAAAAGGCGGCGCTAATGATTTTCCTGAATAAGACCTGTTTTAACGGATTGTTCCGTGTCAACAAGAAAGGACTGTTCAATGTGCCTATGGGGTCTTATAAAAATCCGATGATTTGTGATGTGGAAAACTTGCGAGCAGTATCACAAAAACTCCAAAATGTGAAAATCATTTGTGGTGATTATAGCAAGTCCGCTGATTTTATCGATGAAAAAACTTTTGTTTATATCGATCCTCCGTACCGCCCTATCACCGATACTGCAAGTTTTACCGCATACACGGAATGTCAGTTTAATGACGAAGAACAGATTAAACTTGCAAGATTTGTGGATGATATGCACGGAAAAGGGGCGAAAGTTGTAGTCAGTAATTCTGACCCCAAGAACTCCAATGCGGAGGATGATTTCTTTGATAATATTTATTCATTACATAAAATTAAGCGTGTGGAAGCAACCAGAATGATTAACTGTAATAGCGAAGCAAGGGGTAAAATCAAAGAGCTGTTAATTTCAAATTTTTGAGGAGGATAATTATGATTTGCAATAAAAATCATCGTTATTTGGATGAATACGACAGACTTCCTGACGCACAGGATAATCAGTATGGCGATAGACATATTTGCGCTGGATGCGCATACGAAGAGGGCTTGCGTGATGGTTTATGTGGAAATACTCCCCAAAGAGATCTGTCTCACCTGCCGAGAAGCCAAGCAGGAACTGTTCGTCATAAGGATGCAAAAGCTGCATATGATGCCGGGTATGCCGAAGGCAGAAAAAGAAGCTCTTGATTGGAGGGCGAAAATATGCGAGATTTTAATACATGGTTAGCTGGCTTCCGTGACAGCATTGCAGATTACGGTTACTATATTGATTTTGAAAAAGTCCACCGCAATGTTGATAGCATTAAGGTAGAATTGAATATTCTCAATTCCCTTATCGGCTCCAGGAATATAAAAGAGGATTTCAAGGCTTTGATTAAAAAATATCCAGAAGTGTTGAAGTGTATTCCTCTGCTTTTGGCGGTCAGAGCAAATGAAATATACTGCCAAGATGAAAACGGCGGTTATCTGTATCAGTTTGACTTTGGTAAGTACCCACCGAACAGCTGTGCCCATTACGAGCGTTTTGCCTATTTCATGGAGCAAACAGGACTTTTTGATTTGCTTGAAAATCACATCATTAACAATCTTGTCGATTATGCTACCGGCATTGAAACTGGTTTGGATTCCAATGGCCGCAAAAATCGTGGTGGTCACTTGATGGAGAATTTGGTCGAGGGTTTTATCAAAAAAGCTGGATTTGTTAAGGACAAAACCTATTTCAAGGAAATGTATATACATCAGATTTCCAAGAATTGGGGCATTGACCTTTCTGCCATCTCCAATAAAGGTAAGATGGAAAAGCGTTTTGATTTTGTAGTGAAAACTTCGACGATGATTTATGCTATCGAAACAAATTTCTATGGTAGCAACGGTAGCAAGCTTAACGAAACGGCGAGAAGCTATAAGACGCTTGCTATGGAGACAGATACTATTGATGGCTTTACCTTTGTATGGTTTACAGACGGTAAAGGCTGGAATAGAGCTAGAAATAACCTCCAAGAAACCTATGATGTGATGGAACATATCTACAATATCAAGGATTTAGAGAATGGTATCATTCGTGAGGTTTTCATATAATGAGAAAGAAGATAATGAAATGGGAACCCGATGATTTTGAATTGGAAATGACAACCCATTGGTCATTCCCAAAGCGTGGAGATTGGGCTACGCATGATGCAAAGTGGCGTGGAAACTGGTCGCCCTATATCCCAAGAAACATATTGCTCCGATACTCCAAAGAAGGGGATTTGGTTTTAGATCAGTTTGCCGGTGGTGGTACGACCCTTGTTGAAGCAAAACTGCTTAGCCGCAATATCATTGGTGTAGATGTAAATGATGTTGCTCTTGCAAGATGTAAGGAAAAAGTGAATTTCGAACATGAAGGAGCTAACGGTAAAGTTTACATCCATAAGGGCGATGCTCGTCACTTGGATTTCATTCCAGATGGAAGTGTAGACCTCATTTGTACGCATCCCCCGTATGCAGATATTATTCAGTACAGTGAGGATATAGAAGCCGATTTGTCCCACTTAAAGGTAAGGGATTTCATCGAGGAAATGAAAGCTGTTTCCGCAGAGAGTTACCGCGTCTTGAAAAAGGACAAGTTCTGTGCTGTCTTGATGGGGGATACCCGCCAAAAAGGACACATGGTACCGGTGTCTTTTGAGGTTATGCGAGTTTTCGAGAATGCCGGATTTAAGCTGAAAGAGCTGATTATTAAGGAGCAACATAATTGTAAGGCAACAGGGTATTGGAAAACAAATAGCGTGAAGTACAATTTTTTGCTAATTGCTCACGAGTATCTGTTTGTATTTAGAAAGTGAAAAAAATATGATTAGAATAATTGAATGTAAAATTGATAGATATCGCTCAATCCTGTCATTGGATATGAATGTATCACCCGAACGCAATTTAATTGCCATTTGTGGACAAAACAATGTCGGCAAAACAAACACTTTGCGTGCGATTAACTTGTTTTTCTATCCAGATACTTATGCACCAGAAGTTGATATGCCAAAAATCAAACATGCTACTGGAGGGCAATCTATTCACCCCAAAATTGAAATTACTTTTTGGGATGATTTGAATGACATATACTATGTCATTAGTCGTGACATGAAATTATATTCAGAGACTTCGCCGAATAATAGTTTGAGTGGATTCTCTTTCAAGTTGGATGGAAAAAAGAAAAAAGATAAACAAGCTCTAACATCAGAAAAGATTGCGGCCATAATGGGGCAGATTGAATTTGTCTACATTGAGTCCATTAATACCTTTATTCCTGAGTTGATTGGAAAAATTACCGAGGGGATCATCAACGTTGAGTATGATAAAGTTCGTTTTTCCCAATCAAAAAGAGCGCTTAAAGAAGCCTATGATACGTATATTGATGGTTTGAGTGCCATACTGGGCACATTCGCAAACGACATATCAAATACTTTTAAGTTTTTTCGTGATGATTGGAAAGTTGAGTTTATCGTTCCGAGGAATTCTGAAACTTTCAGAGACCTTATATCCGAGGATGTTCGCTTGTCGTTAGATGATAATGGAAGTGTAGGTGTTTTGGATAAGGGTGCTGGTTTACAACGATTAGCTACTATTCTACTAAACTTTGAAATGCTTTCCCGTATCGGTAGAAAAAAGAGCATTATTGTTTGCATTGATGAACCGGATGCTTATTTACACGAAGGACTCCAAAAAAAATTGATGACACTCTTTGGTGAAAAGAGTAGTTACATGCAGTTGTTTTTTACAACTCACTCGAAGATATTCATAAACGAATATAGTATGCACAATGTATTCTTGTTGGATTCTAAGCATTATGCAAAGTATTCCTCACGGAAGAAGAGAAATATTAATGTTATGGAAACAATCTTGGTTGACATAAACGAGCAAAGCGGATATGATAAGATTTGTTCTCATTTAGGCATAGAAGCTGAAACGTTTGAATTGCTCCAGCAAAACAATCTGTTGGTAGAAGGAAAATGTGATGAAACATATCTCAAAGAACTTTTTAATTATTTCGGATTGCCGAGTCCAAATATTGAATCATTAAACGGAGCGGATAATGCATTAAAATACTTGGAATTTTATGATTCATATTATCGAAATAATACAGCTCAGTATAGGCCTAAAATAAAGGTGATTTTTGATAACGATCCTAAAGGCAGAGAAATTTTTAATAAGATTAAAACTGATGCCTATCAGCATATTGATGTGTCTGTTATACTTCTTCAAAATCATAATAACAACGGAAATATTGCGCTTACGCACAATACCACCAATAATGAAATTGAGGATTTTATGTACCCAGAGGTTATGGTCTACTTGATCAATGCGTTGTTGGAAAAGAAGGGGATGGTTAAATTAAACCAAAAAACTATTTGCCAAAAAATACATACTCCTTCTTTCTCTGCAAAGGGAATTCTTGAATTATGCGAATTCGAGAAGAATACTCTAAACCCAGATTCCGGAGCTGATGTGCCTTTCGTTTCGTCAGGAAATCAAACAAACAGAGTGAAAGAAGGATTGGCGGGGATGTTTAATTTGAAAGGTAATAGAAAACTTATTACTCTACTAGAAGAATGTGATTTTAAATACCCCTATGTCAAACAAGCTCTATTAGCATTATCTGATTTCCAGTAATGATAGAATTGTTTGGATATTTATAATTTCAAACAATTTCCCCTGACCGGTTCTTGGGGTGTGAGTTGACAAAGTGCAGAATCAATGATAGTATGAAGGTACATTATATAGGAGGGGATTCCCATGATTCACGCAAGAGTTATCAAAGTCAAGAACCCGGAGGAGATGGGCAAGGTCGCTGCCGACCTGTTCGAGACCCTGATCAAGACCAA
>OVXI01000126.1_pt1 | contig 20004 bp, 26 predicted proteins | sample 1732031 | NCBI WGS metagenome assembly OVXI01 (sample SAMEA4545821, study PRJEB24839) | metagenome | biome: chicken; feature: ceca content | place: Italy | collected 2013-05 | reverse complement strand
TGACCGAGGAGTTCTACCTGGCGGTCAAAAAGGAGATCGCGCAATACCAGGAGCGCGCGGACTACTTCATCCAGTCCGGCTGCAGCAGTCCCTCCACCATGGAGCGGTGGGTCGTGAAGATCCAGACACTGGAGGAAAAGAAACGCCGTTACGAGAACATCCTGCGCCGAGAACTTTCCGGGCTGGATGAAGAGTTTGAATCCCTGCGTCTGCTCTCCCAGGAATTGTCCCTGCGAGCCAGAGGGATCCGATCTAGGAAGGCGGCGTAATACGCCATGACCGCAAAGCGCGGGGAGGATGCATCCTCCCCGCGCATCTTTTGTTCCGCTGCGGCACCTCAACAGACATGCAGAATCGGCCCCATTTCTTGTCTGCCAGCATAAAGATGCCGACTCTATGATAAGAGATACGGTGGTTCTAACTGCATAGTGATTCAATAAGGCACAGAAATATAGGTTGGGTGCACCTGGTTTCGAACCAGGTCCCCCTTTTTATTTTTGGAGTCTACCGTGATTGTACCTCCAGGGCTTCCACTGTGGCCTGGACCTCCTCGAAGGAGACATAGCCCGGGTCCCCCGGTTCAAGAATCAGCTTGCGCTCCATGTCTCTCGGACGAAGAAATTGAGCCCAGCTGATGTTGAACCCCTGCGATTCCCCCGGTCTACCGATCAGCGCCTCATAGCCATAGCCGATGTCGTCCCAGTCCTCACCGTGTCCCGCGTGCTCCACCGCGAACAGATAACAGACCCAGCCGTCATTCAGATCATATGTCCAAGAGTCCATGACGACCACGAACATGGAGTTCAAATATCCCACGCCGGCAGTGGTAGGATCATCCAAAAATTCCTCAGAGAAAGGAACTTCAAAGGTGTACCGGCATGCGTATCCAATGCTGATGCCGTCTTTCACAATGTCCCAATTCGGTTCATGATAGGTCAGGGCCATAGGGTTGGTCCCAATTTCCATAGGATAAACAAAGCCCTCCCCCTCTGGAAACGCCAGAAGCGGTCCATCTATGTCCTGAGAATCAGAACAGCCGCCCAAAAACAACAGAGCGCCACATAAGAATCCCAATGCCAAACTTGCATGTTTCATTACTTATCTCGCAATTGAGCCGATGTTTTCCCTGTATCCACAGTGGCAATATCCGTACAGATCATCTCCGATTACCTGTGTCCTGTAGAACAGGTGCTCACCAGTAGGTACAAATTCTATCGGGCCGTCGCTCATTTCAGAATAGCTATAAAAGTAGTCCAGAATTTCTTCATAATGCCAGCCGTCTCTTGCCATTTCATTTGATGTATCTTGAACAAATCGTCCGCTTCCGCTGTAATCATAATCTGGGTCATTCTTTGTAAACCAGCTGTCAAATATCTCCAGATCGCTGTTCACCATGTTTTCATCCCACATATCATCAACACGGTCATACAAATTGACCCACGTGTCAGGGTCCCAATATACATCTGGATTGTATTCCTGATTGCTAGGAAAGTCCCCGCCATTAGTTTGCAGTGTATCCGTCACATGATAGTTTCTGGACGGGTCAGCATTCAAAATTCTATACCACGCATAATTTCGGATGCAGAGGATATTTGAATAATGATAATCTTCATCTCTGCTATCATATCCCGCTTCACATGCGGCGACTACTTTAACATATCTTTTGAAGTTAACAGTTTCTGGAATCGTTGAGGAATCTCCATAACGCCACCGCAGAACCTTGATGGATGACGGAACACGATTGTAGGTGCAAGAAGACGCGGAATTCGTCCCGTAATCCGGCGCAGCAATCTCACCTATGCTGTCGTTCAAGCTGGTCATAACTGGGGTGGAGGTAATGCGGCAATCCGCAATATAGCGGTTTCCATCCAGGGTCCCGCAGAAGAAAGTTAAGTAGTTATTACCAGTGAAATAGAATTCTGTATCCTCATATGTGTCTAATTCACATTCGACCACATAGGCGCTGATTTCATCGACGCCATCGTCTTCAATCTCAGCAATGATCGGGCTATAGTATTCATATGTCGAAGCAGGAATCTCTCCCAATACCGAAACCTGGTTTACAGCCTCAATGTTATATAGGCCAAGATTGTTTTCAGCATACGCATTATTGTCGATAGTTGAACTTATTGACTGGTAATAGCTGTCTGACAGAACATCCTCCAGTTCGTCCCACATCTGCTGGTCAACCGCAGAGAAGTAATCAGAAATCAGCTGCTCATCTGTGCTGTTTGCATCTGATGTACTGCTCGCTGCAAAGGTTGTCGCAGTTATCAACTGACACATTACCAATGCCAATAAAAGTGAAAAAACTTTCTTCATTGTTTTGCTCCTCCCAAAAGTAATAAAAGTCTTTGGTTCTCTATGCGCTCTTCTATACACCATACATTATCTCCAATGCCGACACATCACCTCTTCCTATATTTCCGCTTCATTTATAGCTCCCTGAACCATATAGAATGGTACTCAGTACTGCTGTAGTTCTTTTATTTTCCTAAGCCGTTTCAATACCCGTTGAAATCTTTTTTGGCATGTTGCTGGTTTGATTTTCAGCATTTCTGCCACATCGAGGCAGGAATATCCTTCCATAATGACTTTTTGCAAAATGAACAAATCCCGTGTGGGGACATGTTTGGCAATAATACTGATGAGCTCGTCGCCACTAGAATACGGCTCAAGGTCTTGGCTTCTATTGACTAAGCAGATTGTATCATCGAGTGGGAGTGAAGCTGGGCCGTTGGCTTTTATCTTCCGAAGGGTATTTCTGATAGTGAACTTGGTTGTATTCATTAGCCAGCCGCCTGGGTTTGGTGAAAGCATCAAATCCTCATATTTATTCCATGCAATAACAAATACGTCTTGGACGATTTCTTCAGCCAATTCTAAATCGTCAACTACAGTAATCGCATAAGTAAGCATGGGAGAAAAATACTTTTCATATATGCATCTAAAGGACGATTCCCCTTTTGAAGACACGCCTTATCATCCCCTTAGAATAACTGCATGCAGCATCTTGTAGACTGGTGTTTACCTGAGTATGTCGAAATCATCATAAAAGGGGACATCTGGCAATTTGATTTGATGCTAAAGTAGAGAACAACATATACCCTTACAGTGAATCTAGCCTGTTTCTTTGTCCGAGTGGGTGAGGAAATTGTCCTTTCTTAGGAGGATCACCTGTTGCTGGATGTGCGCTGTCCGGATGTGCCAAGGACAGGTCAGTGACCTCACCTGCCGCAATGCAGTCAAGGCGTGGCTGCTGAGCAGAGCCGAGGCCTATCTGACCTCACAGCCAGAGGACAGCTGGCACGATCAGTGTACATAGTGCGATTGCATTGACAATGCACATATTGAATGGTATAATTGGCCCAAGGGAGCGTGATCACATGGCCAGTATCAATATGAGCATTCGCACGGATTCTGAACTGAAGGCGCAGGCGGAAAAAGTTCTTTCCCAGCTTGGCATGAATATGACGGGAACAATCAATATGTTCCTGCAGCAGATTGTCCGGGATCAGGCTGTGCCCCTGTCGCTTTCGCTCAGTTCCGAGCAGTCCCTGTATGCGGATCTGCTGCGGGCAAAAACAGACCGTGAGCGCGGAGTGGAGTATCTGGATGTGGATACGGTATTGTGCGATATAGACCGGGCGATTGAAAGAGGCTCCGGAAATGGGTAAATATCAAGTTCGACTTCATCCTCGTCTGGGAGCTCAGCTCACGCAACATGCAGAGTTTATTGCCCGGGTCAGCAAGCCGGCAGCACAGAGGTTTCGGACGGAATTTGCAGCCACGCTCAAACGACTTGCCGATAACCCGTATCAGTTTCCACACTACGATGATCCAAACCTTCCGGCGGAGCTGTATCGAAAAGCGGTTTTTGCCAAATGGTACAAGGTCGTGTTCTATGTAGAGGGTACGGACGTGTATGTAGATGCGGTGGTGGATGGCAGGTCTGACTACAATCACGGGATACGTTGATGAAAAAACAGAAGTGTCCGCCCTGCGGCGGATAGAATTGAGACATGAAGCGGTGTGATGCTATGCTGTTTCATGTCTTTTGCTTTATGGAAAGTGGTTTTGCATGACTATGGAGAAGTATTTTGGCTTTCTGGACCGCCTGCGGTCGTCCGGCGTGACCACTATGTTCGGCGCCGGGTCCTTTCTGCGCGATGAATACTCATGACTGCTGGAGCGTGTCCACGCCAGTGAGATACTGCGGAAGATGGTCCGGTATTTGGGCCGCTACCGTGAGATCCCGGCCCAAGGCCAACGCAGCGGCTTCACCTATGGCCGGGGCGAGACCTATATAGGCATTGAGCGGGGTAAACTTTTGTATGTGCAAGTGTCCCAATCTGCATAGACCTCGACATAATAAAATAATAGATTTTCAACATCTGCGGCGGTACACAGAGAGGGGGGAAATACATATATGCCGTAGAAATGACATAGCACACACAGCCCTTGGAGAGAAATAATATAATACGAGGAGTTGTTGTACATGAAACGAAAAACTTTGTCTTTGCTTTTTGCATTGTTGCTTGCTGTATATTTCATGCCATGGTCCATGGCAGAATCAAAAGGCACATTTTACATGAAAAATGAGGAGCTTGGATTTTTGTTAACCCTTAATAATCTTTCTGAAGAAGATATAACTGTTGAAGTTGAAGACAGTAAAGTTTACTTCTACCACAAACCTTCTCAACAAGGAAATTGGAGTGGTCTGCTTTGTTCTCTTGAGGTGGTAGAGCCACGAAGCCGTTTATTTTCAGGTGACTATAATGATAAATCATATTCTATTGTTGCCATGGGAAAAAACAGAGTTTATCTTAAGCGGTCCATATCAGGAATAAACGCAGGAAAAGAATCTGTAAAAGCGTTTCAATCTGCACTAAAGGCGTTTTCCTTGGATAATCTCCAAAATAATATTAAATTGATAGAACCCGGTGTTATTCCAGAAATGGACGTCACACCCCATTTGCCTTATATTGGTTCGGAGAACGGAAATGTTCGCCCTTATGATGTGCTGAGTCGAGGTGAACTGGCCGAAATACTTGATGTCCTTTTGGATGAGGAAGGTGACTCGGGAGCTGCAGAATTGAACTATATTGACTTGGAAGGAGAAGATTGTGCGCTATCGGCTGCAAAACTTGCAAGTTATGGCATTTTGCAAGGATATGATGACGGAACTTTTCGGCCAAATAAAGGGATAACGCGGGCTGAGTTTGCAGCTGTGCTCCATCGTATCCAATTTTCACCACCAATAGGACAATATGGAGAAGAGGTGCTAACAAGATTTTCTGACGTACCGGATGATCACTGGGCGCAGGAATACCTCTACAGTGCTGTAGCAGCAGGATGGATGAAAGGATACCCTGATGAAACCTTGCGCCCCAATCAGGAGATCACACGGGCCGAGGCAGTAACTGCTTTAAATCGAGTCCTTGGGCGCGATGAATCACATACCACCGTAAGCTCAGATTTTGAGAATCCATTCTTTGATTTGGCAGAGACCTCATGGGCATATGCTAATTTTTTAGAAGCAGCTGGGATGATGAAAGCTGACATACCGAACCAAAACTCCAACCATGTACTGGAAGAAACAACTGCTAGTTGGTTCTTTGATGAAAATGCAGGTTATGCAGCTGTTGGAAAACATCTTGATTTTACTTCTGATGGTGGCCTGACATGGAAAACGATGGGAAACCTACCATGCGCTCAAGTAGAGGATTTGTATTTTTTCAATGAGAAGATAGGTCTCATCACGGGTACGACGGATCATGAAGAACCATTGATTTTGTTTACACCGAATGGTGGAGAAAACTGGCATAGTCTACTTGACAACAGAAGGTTTATTGCGGCACATTTTCCAATTGGGCAGTTTCCGGGATTAGATACCATGTTGTCATCTACTCAGTCATTCTCTCTTCGGCCGGGAGGGAGAGATTGCTTATATTTGAACATTACTTATCAGCCATACGAAAGTATCTACATTGTCGAAGATGGTATCAATGTTATCTGGCAAACAACAATTACAGAAGACGATTTATTGAATATTGCTGATTTAGGCTGATTCATTCTATTAGTGCTTACAGGTAATGACGGATAAAGCAAAATAACAAGAGCCTTAATTAGAATTCAGGAAAGGCTTTTCTGATCTGAGGGGGATGAAAAGAAGCCTAGTATCACACCCTGCAGTTATGCACTAAAATAGTTTGTATTTGCCGTGTACTAAGCCGATGCCCTGCTCGGGCGATGTTCACAATATAATAAAAGGGCACCTGGTATCAGAAAGATGCCAGGTGCTTTATTTTCTAGTTGAGGCTGTGACAATTAGGTAAGGGGATCTTTGTAAGCGTTAAATATAGAAACGGGTAGACAGGTATGCGAGAATAGTGGTGGAATGTTTCGAAACGTTCCGCCACTATTAACTTTTAGGCGGTGTATCCAGATGACGAGCAACGAACTGAAACACCAGGCAAAGATACAGGAGTGGGGGGTGGCAATACAGGACTGCCGGAGCAGTGGACTGTCCGTGCGGGAATGGTGCCGCCAACGTGGGGTCACGTCAACAACATATTACCGGTGGGAAAGAGAAGTTCTGTCCAGTATTTGCGGGAAAGACGCCATGAGGCATTCTGGGACTGAATTTGTGGAACTGCTGGCACCGCAGCCGTTTCGAAACGTTTCGGAACGTACCGCTACACTGAACATCGGAAGCGGCAGCATTGATCTGTATCAGGAAGTGGAGCCAGACTTGCTGCGGACTCTGGTGGAGTTGCTGAGACAATGCTGAGCGATTTTACCGGAGCGGATAAGGTATATATCGCCTGCGGATACACAGATCTACGCAAAGGAATAGATGGTCTGGCCAGCATGGTACAACAGCAGTTCCAGTTGGATTCGTTCACCAATACGCTGTTTCTGTTTTGTGGGCGGCGGCGAGACCGGATCAAGGGTCTGTACTGGGAAAAGGACGGTTTCATTCTCCTGTATAAGCGTCTGGAACGCGGAGCATACCAGTGGCCGAGGAATGAAAACGAAGCGCGGAGTTTGACGCCGCAGCAGTACCGCTGGCTGATGGAGGGGCTGAAAATAGAGCAACCGAAAGCGCACCGTCCGGTGGTTGGGCTAAGCATGGTCTGAGTGGGAAAAAGTGACGAAATCCATTGAGAACACTGGACTTTCGAGCAATTTCATGGTATAATTTACCCGTGAAAAATGAGATAAAAACGACGACAAGCAGCACGGAAATGGTGACCATATCTCGTGCGGAATATGAGAGGTTTCAGGCACAGAGCGAGCGGATTTCTGTGCTTGAAAAGCAGGTGGAACAGCTTATGGAGGCGATCCGGCTGTCCCGTAAGAAACAGTTTGGTTCCTCCTCTGAAAAGCTGAGCGAGGATGCTTATGAGCAACTGAGTCTGCTGTTTAACGAAGCGGAAGCGTACCTGCCCGCCACGGAGAAGAAAGAGACGACCACCGTGTCAGCCCACACCCGGCAGAAACGTTCCTCTCGCCTGGAGGAGGTTTTGCCGGAGGATGTGCCGGTGGAGGTGGTGGAGCACCGGATGAGCGCCGCGGAATTGAAGTGTCCCTCCTGCGGGGACGAGATGGTTGAGATAGGCAAGGAAGTGCGGCGTTCCCTGGTGATGATTCCGGCACAGATAAAGATCCGGGAGGATTGGTACTATACCTACGCCTGCAAGCGCTGCAAGGAAGAAAACATAGAGACGCCAGTGGTAAGGGCGGAGAGGGACGTTCCCGTTATTTCCGGCAGTTATGCCTCCGCAGAGGCCATTGCCCACATCATGACGCAGAAGTTCGTCATGGGCAGCCCGCTGTACCGGCAGGAGCAGGAGTGGAACCGGCAGGGAGTGAAACTGTCCCGGCAGACCATGTCGAACTGGATTTTACGGGCAGCGGAGGATTGGCTGAAACCGGTATACGGGGAGTTGCATAAACGTCTGGTACAGCGGGATGTGCTCCACGCGGACGAGACAACGCTGCAGGTACTGCGGGAACCGGGGAAATCCGCCCAGAGCAAGAGCTACATGTGGCTGTACCGGACAGGCGGGGACGCGGAGCATCCCATTGTGCTGTATGAGTACAGTCCCAACCGGAAGCCGAAGAACGCGGAGGTGTTTCTGGAGGGCTTTACCGGCTGGCTCCATGCGGACGGCTACACCGGCTACCACAGCCTGCCGGAGCGTATCCGCGTGGTGGGCTGCTGGGCCCACGCAAGGCGAAAATTTGACGAGGCGGTGAAGTCCCTGCCCAAAGGGGAACAGGCGGGATGCGCGGCCTTGGAGGGGCAGCGGTACTGCAATGCCCTGTTCACACTGGAAAAGGAACTCGCCGGCTTGACAGTGGAAGAGCGGTACAAACAGCGGCAGGAACAGGCCAGGCCCATTCTTGACGCGTTGTTGGCATGGGCTGAGACGAAGAAAGCGACGCCGAAGTCCGCGCTTGGCAAGGCGCTGCACTACCTGCGGGAGCAGTGGCCGTGGCTGACCCGGTATCTGGAGGACGGGCGGCTGGAGATCTCCAACAACCTGGCGGAACGCAGTATTAAGCCATTTGTAATGGACCGGAAGAACTTCCTGTTTGCCAACACGCCTAACGGGGCCCATGGCAGCGCGGTTATATTCAGCATGATTGAGACGGCGAAGGAGAACGGGCTGGACCCGTACCGCTACCTGGTATGGGTGCTGCAGAGCGCCCCGGTTATGGCAGTTTCTGGCCCTGGATGGGCGGAACTGTTGCTGCCGGAGAAAGCACCGGAGGTGTGCCGGGTATCTTGATCTGCCATTTGTTCATACTGAGGATGAGGAGCACGATTATGCGCTCCTCTTTTTTTCGTATGGGCATTAAGCGAAAACAGCAAACTTTTGAGTAAGGAGCGGATTTGCCGTAATTGGCAAATCCGCTCCTTTGCTTTTCTGACCGGAATTATAATCCGTATATGATTTTCACCTTCTTTTGTAGAATTTTGTCAAAAAGGAGGTGAAATATATGCCAGAAATAACGCTTCTTGAAAAGCGGCTGCCGTATATCCGCATGGCAAATGCGAAACTTCAGTCGGAGATTGCAGCGGAATCTCATGTTTGTGAGAAAACGATCCGCAATCTGGAGAATGCAAACGCAAACCCCACATTAAAAACCTTTAACTGTATCGCTGCGAGTTTCCATATGTCGGTCTCTGCCTTTTTGAAGCTTGATTTATCCCCGGCCCTGATGACTGACCTATCCCCCAAATATGAAGGAGGCTCTCCGGAGATCCTTATTCCTGAAATTCTTACTCTCTCCCGCTGGCTCATTGTTTTTCTGTCTTTCTCCGGAGAAACGCAGCAGGACTTTTCCGACCATACCGGTGTTGGTCTCGATACAGTTAACCGCATTAAACGCCATCTGCCATCCTGCAACCCAACGCTTTCTACTCTGCAGAATTTCGCGGCTTATATGTCTATTACTGTTTCTGAACTTTTAGACACGACCCTGAGCGAAGACGATATGAGAAAAATGCTGGAAGAAAGGATCCGCTCATGAACGTCAAGAATATGAATCCATCCCATAACAATCCCTATGACTTGCTACACCAACTTGGAGTATCTTCAAATTACAAAGGTTTCTTCCATACCGCCCATGCGGTAACCTTATGTATGCAGCAGCAGGAACGTCTCCTGTTGGTGACGAAATGGCTCTATCCTGACGTTGCCAAGCATTATGGCACAAATTGGAGGGCTGTGGAACGGAATATTCGAACAGCCTCTGCCATTGCATGGGAACGGAATCGTCCCCTGTTGGAAGCTCTTGCTCAAAGGCGCCTCAAAAGACGTCCACGCTCCACAGAATTCCTTGCACTCCTTTTTCACGCTGTTCAGCCTAAAGAACTTATGACGGGAGGACTGGAACAGCCATGAAATTGACGCAGAATAAAACTCGTTTTCATTCGGCGATCTTCTGGAATTTTCTGACGATCTTTTCCAGCTACCGCCTGCAAATGCCTGTTGCAGAGGTGATGGGTTTCCCGGATGGAAACGGATATTATGTTTGTCCCAGATATCACATAACCGTGGAGCGTGAATTCATGTCCTTCTGTGACCGCTGCGGACAGCACCTAGATTGGAAAGGTTACAAAAAGGCCAAAATCGTTTATCCTGGCCAACGCAACTCTTTACATACCTGACTCATTAAAACACAGGAACGGAGATTTCCCCCCGTTCCTGTGTTTTTCATTTGACGCTTACGGATCTTTCACTTTATTTATATAAATCTTGCGATTTGCCCAGTGTATTGTATGGCTAGGAACCTGACTTGGAAGCCAATAAACTCAGCAACATTCCGGTTGGTATCCACGATCACCGCTGGCATCTCTAATGGGATAAATTTGCCATCCATAGCAGTTGCATGTGTAATCACCGCAGGGAGAAATATGGTCTCCCTTGTTTTCCCTCATACACGGATTATCTTTTTCCTTGAGCCCTACTATCCAGCTGTTCTGCCAAGCTACAAAGCGGGGAGCGTTATCATGTTAGGCAGGGGGTCATTACTGCACAATTCATCCGGGATGCAGTAACAGCGACTTTATCACGGTTCCGGCAAATGAGAGAGCACATTTCCTGCTAGAACACCTGATGATTTTCCCCAGTAAGCCTGCTAATGCAATCCATAAAACTGAGTAGATTCCCTGCTGAACGACCGCAACTCAATAGTTTATATACTGCTCCCTTACGACAGTCTGAAAAAATGTGGATATAGGTAAATTCTGTTATTAGTACTGAGAAAAAATTTCATTGGTCCGTTTACAAAAAGGCTCCTATTTGTTCTTTTACTTATAGACTTGCAAGTCACTCCGATTATTTTGGGAAGAGCAGATACCAATTTAATTCCTAAATTGAGGAACTTTGAAAACCTGACGGCAAAGAAACTAAATATTTATATGGGAGGTACAACTATGACTGGAAAAGAATATAAAGATATTATTGATTCTTTTGACGTTGAAAACAATAGCAATTATCAGCCTTCCGACGATGGGCAAACGTATTGCAACATTTTTGCACAGGATGTTGCAGAGGAGTGCGATACTCCGTTGCCTACCGGTGGATGCACAAGTATGCTGAACAGCTTGTGTGGGAACAAGTTTCCAAACTGGTATTCTGTCAACTTCACGATGGCACAGCAGCGTGCCAATAATGGTGCGCCTACAATCGCAATTACCGATGACCATATTGCAATTGTTCGTCCTAATGACGGGGCTGTACCGGCTGATGTTGGTAAAGTTAGGATTACTCAGGCTGGTGCCAAGTGCTATAACGATACCACACTCTCTTATGGGTGGGGTAAGGACCGGCGTGATGAAGTCAAGTTTTACTCTTGGTATACAGATGAAGAGCTGAAGTAATTGTTTCTTCTGGCTCGCTAACTATGGGCCTGCTGTAGAAAGTATTTCCTACAGCAGGCCCAATTTGGTGTTTAGAAACTGTATGGATATAATGTCGATGAATGGAAAGGAAATCGCTATAGGAAAGAAGTCTGCAGCATTCTCCTTTCTAAGCCCACAAGGGGGCATGAGACACAGCGGTTTGTGGAGAAAGAAGCTTTTGAAGATGGAAATAGGTAAAGTGAAACAGATGCTGCGGTCAATTTCAGAAAAAAATGAAAATAACCCTACTGGAAGACAGCCTACATTTTGCAGCGGTGAGTTAAGCGTTCTGCAAGCGGTTTTGGGAGGATTGACACAGAAATCTTGAGTGTATTCTGAACAGAGTGTTGCACAATCGGATGGTGGATATACAGATGGGGTTTATAGATGGCATCCACTTAAACTGATGTGTTGTCGTGGGCATAAAAGCGATATCGTTTTTGTGCCATTATGCATAGTGGCCTATAATTTACCAGGCTCAAAATAGCATTCAAAGTATACTACGAAAGCCCGGCAGTCATTAAATCTGCCGGGCTTTTCCTAAAATCACGTTTTGGGGTAATCAGCGAGCTGTAACAATGGTTGTTTCTACCTTATCTGTATCTCCCCCGGACTCATCTTCTGCGAGGAAATATACGACAGCATAATAGTCGTTACCAGGCTCACCCGTGTATGGAACTGATGACGAATATGCGTAAGAATTCTCTGACATTATATATTTATACTCTCGATCAGTATGGCGAAATGTTTTGACCAAGTCAAAGCCATCACCTGCATCTTCGTATAGTTGAATAGAGGTTACTCCAATTTTATCCATTTTATCTGTGGCATAAATCAAAAAGTTGATTTCAATTTCTCCACTTGACTCAGTCAGAATGTAGGCTCTACATTGATCAATATAGCTGCTTGCTCGTAAATATGTTGCGCTTGCAGGAAATGTTAATGTGATTAAGAGAAGACTGCAACAAATAGTTGCCCAAATTTGTTGTTTTATGCAATGGCGGTTCAATTGACTAGTTACTCCTTTCGTAAATGGAATCCAAAATGGAAATTAGTTCATCTCGAGAAATGTCGCCAGTAATACCGCACTCATAATTTCCAGTGAGCCACACAGCTTTTTCCCTGCCCATATTTGTCATCAGGTAATGAGTTACGTCTTCCACTACATAAGTCGATGGATCATCTCCATCTTTTTGCCATTGACTATACTGCTCAGAGCTGTACATATTCAAAGTAATACTTATAGACAAATTATTGCCCGTACCATCTTTGCATGTATAGAATGCTCCAAGATTCACAAAAGAGGAAGTCTCTCCAACATATATAGAGTCCAACTCAAACCGCTCCGGGATCCAAGTCGGGGCCAAAGGGGCTGTAATGCCGTAGCCGTCTAGAGCATCCTGCAGAGAGGAATACTCCGCCCCTTCTAGGTTGGAGGAAGCGCTGGCCTGATGTACATCGGGTGCGGAACGGTTTGCTTGGCCATTTGCGGTGAAAGTAAAGGTTTCTTTTGACCATTCGGCGATGACGTCCCATAAATCGTAACCAAAGGCTGAAGCGGTGACTGTAGTGGCGAGTAGGAGTGCGGCAATAATTGCTGCGACCAGAGCGGCGCGTGTGAGCCAGCGCACACTGCGCCGGCGCTGAACAGCCGGAGAATCTCCTGGCTTTAATTTTGACTGTTCCTGTTTGGATACCGCATCCGAATCTGTTTCCAAAAAGCTGCCGCCGTGGGGGCGATATTTCGTGAGAAAATCGTTCCAAGCAGTATCCGTGTCGGGGTACTGCGGTGTAGATTCAGATTTTTCCCTGTTGGAAATCACCTCCGTAATTGCAAGAATCGTATCAGGATCAAGACCTTCGCCTTCAGGTAGTTGGTAGTCGAGGCGAAGAATAGTCTCCAAATCTTCCGTGCTCATATGTTCAAATTTCGAGTAGGCGTTCCTATCACGATTATTGAGCTCGGACATCTTGTTTCCCTCCTTTCCATTCAGTATATGTATGGAAATTCAACTCTAGGGACATATGGTCACTCATTTTCTTGAATTTTCTTCCGAAGTCGTGCTCTTGCCCTTTGCACTCTCTTCTTGCATGCCTCAAAAGGTACCCCCAATTCTTCAGATAGCTCTAGTATGGTGCAGTTATCCAGAGCGACCCGTTTTAGTATGTGGAAATCCTCAGTTTGTGCAACATCTGAATATAGTGCATCAACATCAATTTCATCTGTTACAGATGCATCGTTTTCATCCAGTACGTCAAGAACGGCGGCGGCTATTTTTGCGCGTTCGCGCATGGTATTTCTAATTACATTCTTAAGGACATTCATGAGCCAACCATGTGGATTTTTGCTTTCCATCAGTTTCAACTCTCGCTCACAGGCAATACAGAAGGTATTCTGTACCGCCTCCTCTGCCAGTGATGGATCTCTCATAATCCTCAGGGCATAAACATACAGCTTATGAAACATTTCCTTATATAACCGTTTAATTTGTTCATCTGACGCAGACCCTCTGGCCATTGTGTGCACCCCCCTCCAGTGAAGTCCTTACACTATGCGAAGTTCTTTGCCAGCAGACGAAGTATCTCTTCTGCCCCTATTATAAAGGATTCTGGTTTGTTCCTCAAGATGCTGAGGATATTCTGAAGCCGACTCTGCGATGTGTTCGCATACAGGATAGAGTCAGTGCTGACCTCAAGGGCGTCTGCCAGTTTGCGAAGAACTAGGAGACTCATCGACTTGTTGTCTCTCTCAAGGTTAGCATAATAGGATGTGCTGATCCCTGCTTTCTCTGCCACATCATCCTGTGTGAAGCCTCTTTGTGAGCGAATGTTCAGAAGGTTATTTCCGACAATTTTCGCTAATTCCCTTTTCGTCATATTGCCCCCAGAAATCTCCTCAAAATCTATCAATCAGCAAGATATCCCAGCAGCGTAAAGTATATGTCCTACTGGAAAGTTAGAGAATGGTCCAGTAGGGCATATTTCTATTTCTATTGGGAAATTTTGGAAATTATGTCCCTTTTCCAGGGATTTTGACACATAACAAATAGTACCTTTGGAATCACTTACCAGAGCCAGACACTTGGATGCAGAGCCAGGTATGCGGGAACGGAGGAAATCAGATGAAAGAAAAGGAATTGCGTGCGGTGAAATGCCCGGTTTGCCATCGAAAAACTCGTGTTAAGGTCTACGAGGATACAGTGCTACTTCACTATCCGCTGCATTGTCAGTGGTGCAGGAGAACAATTAGTATCAGCGTGTTCAGATTTAGAATCATGTGCGAGGTATCTGCGCTGTAGGTATAGCTTCAGTTGAGATTCGTCCAACACTGATATTGCATTGGCTGTGAGAACTACAAATAAAGCCGCGCCTTGCATTACATCAAGGCACGGCTTGGAGAGTAAAGAGTTATATGGTTGTTGTGCGTTTGGAGTGGAGCACGGAAAGAACAGATCGACACACTGGAAGCAAGGCTTCTATCTCCTGTTCACTGCACTCCGCAAGAAGAAGCTGCATTTGCTGCATAGCGGAACACTTTTGTGCTAATTCAGGATAGTAAATGTCAGTGGGGTCAATCTGCAGCGTCCGGACAAGTGGAAAAAGTATGGAAGTCTTGGGATTTCCTCTATAGTTTTCTATATTAAGAACGGTCCTAACGTCAATTCCCGCGCAATCAGCGGCTTTGATTTGGGTTAGTCCAAGCTTCTCTCTGGCACGGCGTACCGCATCACCCAACGGCTTCGAATAATTCTGCACTAAAATTCACCTCGCAGATATTTTACAGTACATAACTTCTTGTTGGAATGTACTATAATTCTGTAAAAATAAGAACTAAAATACAGGAGAAAGGTGGAAACTGCGGACTTGTATCGACAAATCGAACTGCCTGATATGAGATATGTGAATTTCAATACAGAATAATAAACTGGGATACATCTAAACATGTATCCCAGTTCATTTTTTGTCGCACCGATCAACAAATTCTTTGCCGGTCGCCGCCCAACTGGTAATTCGAGGTCATTGAATTACGAACGGGGAGGCTGTAGGTATGGCAAGAAGAAAAGATTTTCGAAGAAACTATGAGAATTTGTATCCAGGAATCGAGAAGTATCCAGATGTATTGTCATATTTGAAGAAAAGCGATAGGAAAATGGAGTATATGGAAATTGATCTTAAGAGCGGACATTACATTTATGATCTGCAAAGACAGAGAATTCATTATTTGCCTGGGCGCGAGGATTCATTTGAGCGCCTGATTGAGGAAGAGCACATCCAGTTTTCCAGTGGAAGCTCTACTGAGAATATGATAATTCAGAAGATGGAGTATCATGACCTCATCTGCGCAATTTCCCTTCTCTCCAAAGCTGAGCAACGATTGATTTATCTCCGATACTGGATGAATAAAAGTCAAATTGAAACAGCAGTATTTCTTTCACTTACGCAGCAAGGGGTCAGCTATCGTGAGAAGAAGATTCTGCACAAACTGCGATCTTTGCTAAAAAATCTGTAACTTCCTCTTGTGAGGTGATGAACTTAGCGGGTTATAAGGTAAGGGGTGTTCTAGATGAATGGATGCTCCCGGTAGTCGTGAGAGGCATGAAGCCGAGTTTGATGTTCCCCGAGCTGTCTCGAAACCAAATACTGTTGCCGCCCTCACCGTACTCATAGCTAAATGCTTCGTTGTTGTAAATTGTTCCGACCTTTGAACCAGGATTGAGCGAGTCACTGTTTTCATAAACGGGAAAAGCCAGGCCACTCTTGTTGATGCAAAATTCAGACATTACTTGATCCTCCATATCTTTCTGTTTAGTGTGTATCGTGCAGCTCAATAACTAATACATTTTAGTTTCCCTCCTTTTGTGGTTGTCTGATAAGGAAAGAGCTAACCGGAATCCCGAATGTAAACGGCTAGGCAAATAGCACCTATAGGCTGCGCTGCTTTGACGTAGGGATCAAAATAACCTGGCTTGCTAGTTTACAAATGGCAGTTTCTGGACCCTTTATTGGGATGTAACATAACTCAAAATTCTGGAGGGGCATATGTCAATAGTTGAAATTTTATGGGGGAACAAGAATACGACACTTATGCAGATATTAACTATATTGGTTGTCCTGGATTATATTACCGGAGTTTGTATCGCAATTCGAATGAGGAAGTTATCGAGCACCATCGGGTTCCGCGGCATTTCGACAAAAGTGCTCATATATGTTATCTTATCCATCTGCAATATCATGGATAATTTCATACTCAAGGATGGGATTTCGATTCAGTCTGTCGCAGTTCTGTTCTATTGTACAAATGAGATCATAAGCATTTTGGAAAATACAGCGAAAGCCGGTGTACCTCTGCCACAGAAACTAAAGGATATCTTGGAAAATCTTAAGAGCAGCTAGACTGCTAAGACGCCACTAAAGCGCGCATAAAACTAGGGAGAGGGAGAAGCAAGATAATTTGCTTCTCCCTTTGGCTTTGTATAAAAACGAGGGAATTTTTCGTTTGAGGTCTAATTCTGCGTGTCAAGGGCAGTCCTAATTTTCGATTCTGCCCGTTTTTTTATCTGGTTTATGTTTTGCCTAGAAACTCCAAGATGTTTGGCGATTTCTGCGGATGAGAAACCATACTCATAAATTTGGATTATGACAAACTGTTCTTTGTCCGTTAGTTGTTGGAGAGGGAGTGTCCAATCGAAAGGCAGATCCTCTGTTGCGTAGTCTGCATCTAGTTTTGCTTTGTGTGCTTCGGTCAATTCTTCTATGTACAGTACACGATTATCATATGGGCCCTTTTTCATTTTAGTGTAGAAGTGAGAGATACATTGTGCAACATAACATACTAGTGCAGCATCTGAGCATGATCTGAGCTTGTGAATATTGAGATGATGGACCAATTCAATGAAATAGAGCGTCACTTCGCTTATTCCTTCCTCAATATCCAACTTTCTCCCGTATTTCTTTATGACTGGAGAAAACTTCTCAATTAGACATAACATATCGTCTTTATTGCCACTCTTGGCCGATAAAATTTTATCTGCTAGCATTGCCAATCTCTCCTTTGCCTTTTAGGGCAAAGGAGAGATTCTGGGCAAGAAATGTAAACTTTCGATCCGGTCCAAAATTAGGAAATAGAGTCACTCTCTTGTGCTGTATGTTTTAGGACAGCGGAAAGGGGACAGGACACTTGCCGAGCAATAACGAAAATGTGAAGTTTGTTACTTTCGGTAAATTTGTCCCGCATAATGCTTTTGCTGACATACATACATCGACATAGTTTGTGTAACAGTGGTAATACGATAAAAATATGTTCACCAAATAATGCATATATAATTGGCATAGAATAACAGGACAAAGGAGATAAAAGTTACTCTTACCTACTCTGTACAAGGCGATTATCTACACAATTGCGGGTGGACCAAAAACGCAGTGTGTGGAATGCTCGGAAATATGGAGCGAGAAAGCTATATCAATCAGAGATATTGGGAAAATGGTAACACCAGTGAATCCAACGGTTTAGCTTTGTGCAGTGGACACCGTCTACTTAATGCTTTGACTGGGCAGAAGACAAGAGACATCCGGTTAGCGATATGGATAGTCGGTCCGAGAAAATCCTGTTCAGAGTTGATGACAATATTGATGACCGGTGAATCCTGGTGAGTGCCTATAACTTTTCTTTATGTCTTTAAGTAGTCAGAGCAGAGTTCCTACTATCTGGCATGTGTCTTCACGCACAACTATGAAAGGGCGAACAACATTTCTCCTGAAGAAGTACCAGGGCAAATAACACCAATAATTGGTATAGCTTGGTAGACAGATATAATGTAGAAATGAAAGTAAAAATAGCAGCAGGGTTGCCGGAAAGTGTTCTTCCGGCAACCCTGTTGCTATAATATGTAAAATGAGGGTAGACATAAAAATTGTTTGTCGTAGTGAATGAATACTTAAGACACTTTTTGAGTCTTCTTACGTATAGAATAGGCACCCACTAGCGTGGGTGCCTATCTTGGAAATTCAAATACGGGCGAGCTACCCTGGTGAGATTATCTTGAAGTGATAACGCTCATTTGGTAAGATGACAGGAGAAAATTATATTTTATAGTAACGGGATTGGAATCTCTCCTGCAACATCTTGCACAGAGCTTCGTACTCATCAGGCGGCATAACGTCCCGGCTGATAAATAGGGCGATGCGGAAATCGCGCCGCATGGTAAAATAAAGCCCGTATTGGCTCTCATGGACCCGGTCTACCTTTGCGAGGATGATTTTGCGTGATCGGGAGCGGCCTTTCGTTGGGCCGTCCTCATCGCCAAAAGGCCGCAGCAAAATCTCCTGGCGCGGCGAGATGTTGATGACCTGCGGAGTGATCTCTATGGAAAAGGGCTCAGACAGGCGTGTCCCGGAAAGCCTTAATCGGAAGAACATCGCAGTGCGTAGGGAGTAGGGCATGAAGAGCAGCCAAAAGATAGAACAGAATAGTGCAAAACCATAAGCGAAAGCAATGAGGGCTCTGCCTACTTGTGTGTGTGCAGGTATTCCCAAATACCAGGCAATGTGGAGAACTGCTGTTTCAGCTACAAAGAATGTAAGGGTTGCATATATGGGCGAGGTCCATGAGCGGGCGTGGTTATGCCGTATATAATAGCGACATGCCTCCTTCGTCAGCTGCTGCTTCACATGTACTGTACAGCGGAAAACCTCCATATTTCCTGCTCCTTTTGATTTATGGTTTATGCAAATGAAAGCTTGGTTGCGACATCCAAAATAAATGCAGCAGCTGCAGATCCGATAGCGTATCCACCAAGGAGAATAGCACCAACTACTACAACACCAATCATCGCCATTGCCAATGCTTCCTTGTTTTCAGCAATCCAATTGTTAACCGTGGCATAATTCGGCGGTGGATTCTCCATATCTGTATCAAAGGTATATTTGAGTGTGACGGAAAGTTTTGCGGTAGTCGGAATCTCGGTGGTGGAGTCATCCACATCGAAGAGGAGTGCGGTGATAGAAATACTAAGCTTCTTGTTGACGACATCAAATGATACAGAGTAAGATATACCGCCATCGTTAATAGCAAGCGCAAATGAATTAAAATCAGGTCCATACTGATCAAATCCAGAAATACTCGCACTTGTGATAGAATCGAGAACAGCGCTTAGGGACGAAGAGACAATCTGTCCATCTTTAACCGTACTTGTAATCGAAAGATCGCCTTCGCCTACAATTGCATTGATTTTGGCAGAAATAGAGACAGTGATACCCGGAGCCTGGATGAGAGTTATTTCATTACCATTGAACAAAAAGTTTACGGCGAAGATGTCGGCAGGAAGTTTCTGACTATCAAGAATTCTGGAAACTGTCTCCAAGTATTTGTTTTGGATTTCTGCTTCGCTATCATCTCCAGGGCTGGAGGCGGTTGAAGGATCAATCAAGGCGCCAGTGTCTCGACCGGAAGCAATGTTGTTATCAATTTCGATACTAGCATTGCCGTTGCCGATAGTCAATGTAGAAATCTGATCAAACGCCCAGTTGTTTGGCAGCGGATACCCAATGTTGCAGCTGAAACCGGAGGACATGTCACATACAAA
>OVXI01000121.1_pt1 | contig 20650 bp, 20 predicted proteins | sample 1732031 | NCBI WGS metagenome assembly OVXI01 (sample SAMEA4545821, study PRJEB24839) | metagenome | biome: chicken; feature: ceca content | place: Italy | collected 2013-05 | reverse complement strand
TGTAAAAACCGGCTTCAGCAGAATTTATCGGTCTTATTTTTTACGAGGCATTAAATACGTTAGACCGACATCGGTCTAACATATTCAATGCCCACTGATGAAAGGCGGAATCAAAATGGCTTATGTACCTATCCCAAAAGATCTGACCAAGGTGAAAACCAAGGTCCTGTTCAACTTAACAAAGCGGCAGTTAATCTGCTTCGGCGCCGGCGCACTGATTGGTGTTCCGGCGTTTTTCCTTCTGAAGGATTTTCTCGGAAGCAGTGCCGCATCCATGTGCATGATTGTACTCATGCTCCCCTTCTTCCTTATGGCTCTGTACGAGAAAAACGGCCGGCCTTTGGAGAAGGTTGTGTGGGACATGATACAGGTTTCCTTTATCCGTCCCAAAATAAGGCCGTACAAAACCCAAAACTACTACGCCCTGCTTCAGCGGCAGAGGCAGCTTAACCAGGAGGTATCCCGTATTGTTCTTCAAGTTCCTGCGAACAAGACCGAAAGACAAAAAGCCAAGACCGGCCGGAAGAAAGCTGAGCCGGGCAGAAAGAAAGGAGATTGCCCAGGCAGTTGAACGGGCAAAGCGGACGAATCCCAAGGAGAAATCCGCCCAGGACACCATCCCCTTCCAGCGGATGTGGCCGGACGGCATCTGCCGTGTCCGGGAAGGGTTCTATAACAAAACCATTCAGTTTCAGGATATCAACTACCAGCTGAGCCAGAACGATGACAAAGCCGCCATCTTCGATTCCTGGTGTGATTTCCTGAACTATTTTGACAGTTCCATTCACTTTCAGCTTTCCTTTCTCAACATGGCCGCCAGCCGGGAGACTTTTGCCAGAAGCACCCGCATTCCTCTCAAGGGAGATGATTTTGACAACATCCGAAAGGAGTATTCCCAGATGCTGGAAAACCAGCTGGCCAAGGGAAACAACGGTTTGGTCAAAACCAAGTATCTCACCTTCACCATCCAGGCTGACAACCTGCGCACAGCCAAGCTGAGGCTGGAGCGTTTGGAGATAGACATTCTCAACAACTTCAAGCAGATTGGCGTATCCGCCCGGTCTTTGGATGGAAAGGAGAGGCTTGCCCAGCTTCACGCCATCTTCCACATGGATGAGCAGTTCCCCTTCCGGTTCCAGTGGGATTGGCTTCCTGCCACCGGGCTTTCTGTAAAGGACTTTATCGCCCCCAGTTCCTTCGCATTTCCCTCCGGAAGGCAGTTCTCCATTGGAAAAAACCTGTGCTCCGTGGGATTCCTGCAGATTCTTGCGCCGGAAATGAACGACCGGATGCTGGTGGATCTTCTGGACACGGAAAGCTCCATGATAGTAACCATGCATATCCAGTCCATGGATCAGGTAAAGGCTATCAAGACAGTGAAGCGGAAGATTACCGACCTGGACCGAGCAAAGATTGAGGAACAGAAAAAGGCTGTGCGGGCTGGTTATGACATGGACATCATTCCTTCGGATCTGGCCACCTACGGTGCGGAGGCCAAAAAGCTTCTCCAGGATCTGCAGAACCGGAACGAACGGATGTTCCTGGTCACATTCCTGATCCTCAACACCGGAAGCACCCAGCGTGAGCTGGACAACACCATTCTCCAGGCCAAGTCCATCGCCCAGAAATACAACTGCCAGCTTGTCAGCCTGGACTTTCAGCAGGAAGAGGGGCTTGTCAGCTCCCTGCCCCTGGGAGAGAACCGCATCCAGATCCAGCGGGGGCTTACCAGCTCCAGCACCGGCATCTTTGTTCCCTTTACCACCCAGGAGCTGTTCCAGATTGGTCCGGAGTCCCTTTACTGCGGCATCAATGCTCTGTCCAACAACCTCATCATGGTGGACCGGAAACTGCTGAAAAACCCCAACGGTCTGATTCTGGGCACCCCCGGCTCCGGAAAGAGCTTTTCTGCCAAGCGAGAGATTGCCAACAGCTTCCTGCTGACAGACGACGACATCATCATCTGTGATCCCGAATCGGAATACACCCCCTTGGTGGAGCGGCTTCACGGGCAGGTAATCCACATTTCGCCCACCTCTGAAGACTACATCAATCCCCTGGATCTGAACCTGGACTACTCGGACGACGAAAGCCCCCTTTCCCTGAAAAGCGATTTTGTGCTGTCCCTGTGCGAACTGATTGTGGGCGGCAAGGACGGCCTCTCCCCGGTGGAAAAGACCATTATTGACCGGTGTGTCCGGCTGGTCTATACCAAGTACCTGAACGATCCGAGGCCGGAAAACATGCCCATCCTGCAGGATCTGTACACCCTGCTCCGCAGTCAGGAGGAAAAGGAAGCCCAGCACATTGCAACCGCCCTGGAAATCTATGTCACCGGCTCTCTGAATGTGTTCAACCACCGGACCAACACAGATATCTGCAATCGGGTTGTGTGCTACGACATCAAGGATCTGGGCAAGCAGCTGAAGAAAATCGGTATGCTCATTGTGCAGGATCAGGTCTGGAACCGGGTAACCGTTAACCGAGCCGCCCGAAAGTCCACCCGCTACTACATCGACGAGATGCACCTGCTTCTGAAGGAGGAGCAGACCGCTAGTTATACTGTGGAAATCTGGAAGCGGTTCCGGAAGTGGGGCGGCATACCCACCGGCATTACCCAGAATGTAAAGGACCTGCTGGCCTCCCGGGAGGTAGAAAACATCTTTGAAAACTCCGATTACATTTACATGCTGAATCAGGCCGGAGGCGACCGGGAGATTCTGGCACGGCAGCTGGGCATCAGCCCCCAGCAGCTGTCCTATGTGAAGCATTCCAACGAAGGAGAAGGGCTTTTGTTCTATGGGTCTGTAATTCTGCCCTTTGTGGATCATTTCCCCAAGGACACGGAACTCTACCGCATCATGACCACCAAACCTCAGGAACTGAAAAAGGAGGAAACAAACCATGGATAACCAATTCTTGTACCAGAATTCCACAATTTACTTTGAGTATGCCCTGGAAAGGCAGCGCAGAAAACTGCTTGCTGCAATGGCGGATGCTGCCCCTGCCGCAGAAGCTGCTGTGGAGGATTCTATCCCATTGAGTAACTTGGGACAAATCGGCCTGTCCCGGCTGATTACCCTCTGGGTGGAAATCCAGCGAGAGAACGGCACGGTAGTTCTGAAGCTGGAAGGCACACCCCAGGAACTGCTTTTCAGGCTGGTTTCCCAGCTCCGGGAATACCACACCCGGTATATCTTCTATAGCCCGGTGGGGCTGGCAGTCTATGCAGAGCTTCAGTACATGATGGAATCCCTCGCCTCGGGAGAATGGTTTGAATAAGGCATCCCGGCTCCGGTTCACGAAGGAGGAAGCAATAGATTCCGGTCTGCCGAAAAAGAGAAAACAGATAGGCCATCCCTATGCCCCTCAGGCGGCTGGGAAATTATCCGACGCCATATTGAACCTTTCTACTGACGCTGTTTCCAATGCTATCGATAAAGGGCTTTCCGAATCCGACCGGGACAATGCCGGGATTGACAGCGCCCGGGCAGTTCAGCGTACTGCCCGGACTGGAGGAAGGCTTCTGCTGAACGGTGGCAGAAGAAAAAGGATTAAGGACACTTCTTCTGTTCCTGATGCAGGTACCGTCCAAAGTGTCCCAGGTGTCAGCAATCCCCGCTCCAGACAGCTTCAGAAGCAGGCTATAAAAAAGCAGTATGCCGCCGCCAGGAGAGCTAAGCATACAGGCAGGACCATTCAGCACACGACAAAAATCGCCCGGAAGGCCGCCCAAAAGACTGCCAAGGAAACCAGAACAATTGCCTGGTTTCTCTGGAGGTATCGGAAAAGTGCCATTGTGGTGGGAGTGTTTGCAGTTCTTGTATGCTTTATCATGGCCACCCTGTCTACGGAGTCCATCCTTGTGGCAGGAGCAGGTGCTGCGGCTGGCGGAGCCACTTTCCCCTGCACAGATGAAGACATGCTAGGTGCGGAAGAAGCCTACGCCGCCATGGAGGCAGACCTGCAGAGAAAGCTGGATAACTACGAAAGCACCCACGATTATGATGAGTACCGGTATGATCTGGATGAAATCCAGCATGATCCCTATGTTCTAATCGCCCTGCTCACCGCCTATCACCAGGGCCCCTGGACTCTGGATGAGGTGCAGGGTACGCTTCAGATGTTCTTCGACAGGCAGTACATCCTCAGAGAGTCCGTCATCACGGAAGCCGGGAATCCAGACGCAGAAAACCCGGAGGCGTATCAGGTCTGCACCGTGACCCTGGAGAACTTCAACCTCTCCCATCTTCCCATCTACATCATGGGAGAGTCCCAGATTTCCATGTATGCCATGTACATGTCTACCCTGGGAAACCGGCCGGATCTCTTTCCCAGAAGCCAATACCCCCACGCCTCCATCCTGGAAGGGTATCTGGACTATGACATTCCAGAGGAAGCCCTGGAAGATCCACGATTCGCCCAGATGATCCGGGAAGCAGAAAAATACCTGGGCTTCCCTTATGTATGGGGCGGCTACTGCCCGGCTACCTCCTTCGACTGCTCCGGGTATGTGAGCTGGATTATCAACCATTCCGGATGGAATGTGGGACGGCTGGGGGCGACAGGACTGTACAACCTGTGCACCCCGGTCTCTTCTCAAGACGCCAGGCCCGGAGACCTGGTTTTCTTCCAGGGCACCTACGAAACCGACGGCATGTCCCATGTAGGGCTGTATGTGGGAAACGGCATGATGATCCACTGCGGCACCCCCATTACCTACGCAGACCTGCGTACTGCCTATTGGCAGACATATTTTTACGGCTTCGGCAGACTGCCTGAGCCATGAAAGGAGAATTTGTATATGAACCCGAAAATCGAAAAACTGCGGACTGAACGAGCAAAGATTCTGGAGAAGCTGAACCGCCTCCAGAGCCGCCGGGATGCTCTGGACGAGAAGATTACAGAGCTGGAAAACCTGGAAATCATCGGCGTGGTCCGAGAGGTAGGAATGTCTCCCGAACAGCTGGCCGCATTTCTGCACCGGAATCCGGCACAGAGTCCCCTGCAAGTACAGGAGGTGACAGAGAATGGTTAAAAGAAAGCGCTTTGTCTCCCTGCTTCTTCTACTGGTCCTGTTGGGTACACTCCTTGTAACCCCCGTATGGGCCACAAAGGAAGAAGACGGCACCGAGCCTACCCAGTCCACAGAATCCACCGAACCGCCTGCCGAAACCACTCCGGAAAACGCCTTGGGCGAGGCCTCGGACTTTATGACAAAGGATCTGCTTTTTGACAAGGAATCCAACAAGCAGTTCATCACTGTCCAGGACCGAAACGGAAACATTTTTTACATCATCATTGACTACGATGCTCCCGTGGACGACAGCCAAGAGCAGTATAAGACCTACTTCCTCAACCCTGTGGACCTGGAGGACCTGCAGGGATTGACGGACAACAAAGAATCCTTTCCCATCACTTGCACCTGTACGGATAAATGCGGCCCAGGACAGGTGAACATGAGCTGTTCCCTCTGCGCCGCCAATATGACCGAGTGTGCAGGGCAGGAGGCACCTGCCTCCACAGTCCCCACAACCACTCCCCTTGCCCAGGACGGCGGCGAAACTGCTCCCTCCGCTGGAGTCTCCTCCATCGCTCCCCTGGTGATTCTGGTGATGGTAATCGGCGGAGCACTGGGATACGGTGTGTTCCGGAAAATCAAGGACGCCAAGCCCCAGAAAGAGGATCCGGACGACTTTATCTATGAGGAGGAGGAAGAACAGGAAACCGGTGATGAGGAGGCTGAGGAAGAATGACCCGCTTTACAGACAGTCCCTATGAGAAAATCATGACCCAAGTCCCCCGGGGCAGGAAGGAAACTTCCTGCCCTTCTCTGCCGGAAAATCATGAATGCTACGGATGTGGCAACTACGGCAGGCCCTGTGTTGGCTTCTGCCACCGGGAACTGCTCAAAAACCACGCCTCAATCCAAAACGAGAAAGGAGGGATACCCCATGAAACTGGTCGTGGCTGAAAAGCCCTCAGCAGCCCAGAGCTTTGCAAAAGTCCTGGGTGCAGACAACCGAAAAGAAGGCTGGTGGGAAGGCAATGGGTATCTGGTAAGCTGGTGCGTGGGTCATCTGGTGGAATTGACTCCCCCGGAAGGTTACAACGAAAAATACCGAAAATGGCGAAAAGAAGACCTTCCAATCATCCCCAGGCAGTGGCTGTACCGGATTTGCCCCGCTACCCGTAAGCAGTTCCAGATACTTAAAAGGCTCATGGAAAGAAAAGATGTGGACAGCCTCATCTGCGCAACGGATGCCGGGCGGGAGGGCGAACTGATTTTTCGCCTGGTGTATCAGCAGTGCGGATGCCGAAAGCCTTTTAAAAGGCTGTGGGTCTCCTCCATGGAAGATTCTGCAATCCGGGAGGGCTTCCAAAATCTGAAACCGTCCAAGGAATACAATGCTTTGTATGAAGCCGCCCTCTGCCGGGCCCAAGCTGACTGGTTGGTTGGCATGAACGGAACCCGGCTTTTTTCCTGCCTGTATGGTCAGACGCTGAATGTGGGACGGGTGATGACACCGACTCTTGCCATGGTTGTTGCCCGGGAGGCGGAAATTGGGGCATTCAAGTCAGAACCGTTCTACACGGTAGAACTGGTCCTTCCCGGCTTTACAGCCGTCAGCCAGCGCATGAAGGATAAGGCAGAAGCCGCCGCCGTCTGCAAAAACTGTGCAGCCGAGACTGTCACGGTGAAAAAGGTGGAGCACAAGGACAAGTCGGAAAAGCCCCCTGCCCTCTACGACCTAACAACCCTCCAGCGGGATGCCAACCGTCTGTTGGGATACACAGCCCAGCAGACACTGGACTATTTGCAGAACCTCTACGAAAAGAAGCTCTGCACCTACCCCCGGACGGACAGCCGGTATCTGACTTCAGATATGGCGGAAGGTCTTCCGGAGCTGGTTCATCTTACTGCAAATGCTCTGTCGGACTGCAAGGAAATAACCGTTTCCTGCAACACCGATGCGGTCATTAACGACCGAAAAGTAACCGACCACCATGCGGTGATTCCCACCCGGGAATTGCAGAAATGCAATTTTGAGGCTCTTCCTAAAGGCGAATTTGCAATTTTGCAATTGGTATGCACCCGCCTTCTCTGCGCAGTGGATACCCCCTGCCTCTGGACGGAAACGGAAGCCACGCTAGACAAAGACGGCGTTCCCTTCACTGCCAAGGGCAGGCAGATCCTGCAGACTGGATGGAAACAGTTCCTCCCCAGTACAGAGTCCAAGCCAGACCCCCCCTTGCCAAATCTGGCCATTGGAGAGCAATATGCCGTACAGGGTTCCCGGGTCAAGGAAGGCAAAACCACCCCGCCCAAACACTTCACAGAGGATACTCTGCTCCACGCCATGGAAACTGCCGGAAAAGACAATATGCCGGAGGATGCAGAACGCAAAGGGCTGGGCACCCCTGCTACCCGGGCTGGAACGATTGAAAAGCTGGTACGGATTGGCTTTCTTGAACGAAAAGTAGGAAAGAAGGCCAGGCATTTACTCCCTACCCAGAAAGGGTCTGCACTGGCAGAAGCAATGCCGGAGATACTGCGTTCTCCGGCTATGACGGCAGAGTGGGAATATCAGCTGCTGGAGATTGAGAACCGCAGATGCCTGCCCGAGGACTTTATGGCGGGTATCTGCTGGATTCTGCAAGACCTGGTAAAAACTGAGAAAGCCTGCAAATAAAAAGTCAAGCCCAAAATTGGACTTGACAGAAGAGTATTTTACAGACAGCAGGTAGAGCAAAAAGGGCAACACAAATAAGCCACCGCAGAGCGCCGGCTTAAAAAGCAATCAATATGGGGGGCTTAGGTGGTGTGCTGCAATCCCGTGGATTCCATGTCTACGGGCGGTAGATTCTCCAGCGTGGCAAGATAGTCCCGCACCTGGGCGTAGTATCGCCGCAGGAACTTGTTTCCGGCCGCCGTCATGTAAACGTAGTAGGGTTTTCCCTCAGTTCGCTTACGGTCAAGGAACTGGAATATAGGTTCTTCCTGGGGAGCACATTTCAAGTAGATGCTCATGATATTGAACAAGGTTTTACGAAGGTACGGAGAGCCTCGTTTCGAGGATTTGTTGCTGCGTATATTCTTCTCACCGGACTGGTTGGGCATAGGATCGATACCGGCAAAGGCAACCAAAGCCTGTTTGCGTTCAAACCGGCGCACATCTCCAATCTCGGCCATGAGTTGCGGTCCAAAAGACTTGCCAACGCCGTACATTTGCATGACCACCGGATACTCCGGCAGCATGGATGCAAGGCGCTCCATTTCTGTCCGATAAGTTTCTACGGAGCGCGAAATGCTTGTGAGCTGGTTTGCCGCCTCCTGAATGAGCACCTTGGTCACATCGGATTTTGGAACCAGCACAACGGCATTCTTTGCAAGCGTATATACCTCCTCTGCATTTGCCTGCTTAAAGAAATAACCGTGGCGTTTACACCATTTCCGATAACGCTCTGAAAAAGCGTTAAGGCTTTGCTTGCGCACACAATCCACATGCCAAAAAGCGTGAGCAAAATCCACCCACTTCTGCGTGCCGTCACTGCGAACAGGGCTGTCAAAGCATTTGCGGACTCCAGGAAAGGACTGATCCAAAAGCGCAATAAGATTGTTGGAGTTTGCAGTTCGCTGCTTGGAGGCAAGCTGAAACTGGCGGTTGAAGGTTTTGAGATTATAGCGAATCGTATCCATAGGAGTATAGTCTCGCAAATCTGCCCAGTTGTCAAGAGCATACCGAGCAATCTTCATAGCATCGGCTTTGTCAGTTTTCACTCTGCGCAGAGAATTGGCTCCATACTCTTTAATGAGCAGTGGATTCACTACACTGACATAAAGGCCAGCTTCATGGAGAACTTTGGCTATGGACTCATAGTAACGCCCTGTATGTTCCATGACCACTCGAGTTTCACCCTCGATGGATTTCAGCTGTTGCGCCAAAGCGGACAAATCCTCTGCACTGTGGCTTACCTCAAAAGGAAGCTCTACGACTTCGCCAAAAGGACGGAGTATAGCTACCGTACTCTTTCTGCTGGAAACATCAATGCCTGCTGCGTTCATAAGTATCACTCCTGTTTAGAAATTGCAATGGACAAAGCCATCTTACCCATTGCCGATTCTATCTGTTTGCTGACACGAACGCATTGGCTCTACCTGCATAAATCGAACACTGCGAATAGGAGGATGGCTGACTTTCTCACGGACGTAAAAGCCCTTGGAGCAAAAGGTCAGACCATTACCCTCCCATTCTAACAGTTTAGGCAACGAGATGTCACATGCCTATGGCTGGCTGCCATAAATCAAGGGGCAAATATATAGTAACAGGAGAAAAACCTCATGGACGAAAAAAGAACCGCTAACAAAGAACGGCTGCAGGAAATCACGGCGGGCATTGAGCAGGGCATTAAGGAGCTGTTCGAGAGTGAAAAATACAGGCAATATCTTTCCGTCATGTCCAGGTTCCACCGCTACTCCGTAAATAACACCATACTCATCTACATGCAGCGGCCGGACGCCACATTGGTGGCTGGATTCACCAAGTGGAAAAATCAGTTTGGCCGCCATGTGAAGAAGGGCGAACGAGGCATTACCATTATTGCCCCTACCCCATATAAGAAAAAGGTTGAGGAAACCAAACGAGATCCTAACACCCAGGCACCCGTTTTGGACAGCGATGGCAAGGAAGTTATGGAAGAAAGAGAAATTGTAATCCCCATGTTCCGTCCGGTGAAGGTGTTTGATGTAAGCCAGACGGATGGCAAGCCTCTTCCTGAGCTTGCCTCCCCCCTGTCGGGTACAGTGCCGCACTATGAAGCCTTTCTGGAGGCTTTACGCCGCTCCGCCCCGGTCCCCATGGAATTCGAACCCATGGCACCCGATATGGACGGCTATTTTTCCCCAGGCCAGCAGCGGATTGCCCTTCGGGAAGGCATGAGCCAAGTACAGACCATATCATCTGCTGTTCATGAAATTGCCCACAGCAAGCTCCATGATCCCAAGCTGCTGGGAGCAAAGCCCACCTGGAAAATTGTTATGGTCAGCGACGAGGGAACAAAGAGGGATTTGCAGTTGGGCTTTGACACAGAGGCAGAAGCAGAATTGGCTGCCGCCAGAGAAAACTGGCAGCATGTGGACGAGAATCAGTTTGTGTGGCAACTTGAGGTCGAGGAAGACCCGAATTCCACAAAGCAGATTGCCAGAAACCGCAGGACAGAAGAAGTTGAAGCCGAAAGCATCTCCTATGCGGTCTGCCAGTATTTCGGCATTCAGACCGGAGAAAACAGCTTCGGATACATTGCTTCCTGGTCCAAGGACAAAGAATTGGAAGAGCTGAAGGCCAGCCTGGAGACAATCAACAAGACCTCCTGCGAGTTAATTGACCAAATTGAGCAGCACTATAAAGAGATATGCAAAGAACAAGGCATTCTGCTGACCGAATCTCCAGTACCGGTCCAGACAGGCATACAGCCACAACCTGATGATTTGGCTTTTCTCTCTCAGAAGGGGAACTGTTATGCCATTTACCAGGTAAACGGGACGGCTCCTCCCAATGTGCGCTTCATGAATCTGGATTGGCTGAAGTCTCGCAACCTCTTAGTAGACCGCAGCAATTATGACCTGGTTTACACCGGCCCCGTCGAAAACCTAGGTGATACGGAGGATGTGCTGGAAAAGCTGTATGAACAGTTCAATCTGCAAAGACCGGAGGATTTCTACGGCACCTCCATGAGTGTCAGTGATATCGTTGCACTTAAGCGGGATGGTCATGTATCCTATCATTACTGCGACAGCATAGGCTTTGCAGAGATTCCCGGTTTTCTTCCGGACAGCCCCGCAAAATCGGTGGATCTTTCCCAAAGAACGCCTAAAGGAGATGGCATACCTGAAAAGCCCTCTGTGATGGAGCAGTTAAAAGGCTTTTCCAAACCAGGGCATAAAAAAACATCGCACAAAGACCGTGCAGAAATGGAGATTTAATATGAATACCTTTACCTTTGAAGAAACCAACCTTCTATGCATTTACAACACCGGAAGCCGTACCGGTCTGATTGAAGCCCTGTCGGATATGCGGCAGGAACTGGCCCCGGATGAGCACCAGCTCAGGAGTCTGACGGACAGTGTCCTGGATAAGCTTCAGAACATGACCGATGACCAGTTTGGATACTAAAATGTAGCCCGTCCTCTCATGCCCTTGACAACACTGGGCTTAACGGCTTACACAAGTGTGTTTTCTGTTCTTTTTCAGGGGCATATTTGCTCCGACCTTTCCTATTTATTGTACTCTGCTTCACTCGTTTATACAAATACCTATGTTTAATGCTTTTCCATACGTTTTGTGAATGATAAGAGACAGCGGTTGGTTGATCCGCTGTCTCTATGTATTTTCCTATATTTTATTTTTTACAGGTTTCGAAATTCACTCCGGCTTTTCTTGCTGATAATCTTCTGTAATCTCTGATTTTCAGCATGGAGTGCCTGATTTTCCTGCCGGAGTCGGAAAATTTCTTCTTGAAGGAGATCGATCCGTCCTTCCATTGCTTTGTCTAAAATGCCTTTGCGGGGATTGATGGTTCCGGCCTGCTGTTCCATAGCCCGGTCAATCTCAGCCCTCACGATGGGATTCTTATAGAAGAATCCTCTCGAAGCGCCTGTCATTTTTACGAGCTGCGGAACCGATACCCTCTCTCCCTGATCCAACAGTTTGCGGATTGCCAGTTTCGCCGCAGCAATCTTTTCATCGCTTCGTTCCCGGTTCATTTCAATCATCCTGTCGTATTTGTTCATATTCTTCACCCCATCCATCTAAATTTGCGAGCAGGATTCTGGTCTGTTGTTCCCGTGCTTTTCGGGTTTCTTCAGCCAGAAGTTGATTGCTCATTTTTCTGTAATGCTTTACTGCGCTTATGTTTTTATGCCCCAGAAGTTTTGCTATCGTCCAGTCATCCAGATGCATTTCTGTCAACTTAACTCCGTAAGACCGCCGGAACATATGGGAACTGAATTTAAACAGTTTCCCATCATCATCCCGCAGATCTTCACTTTTTATCAACCGCAGCACCTTGTGCTTTATGGTTGTATATTGAAGCGGGCGGCTGGGAGCTTTGGCATCCACGAAGATATACTCGGTTTTACCATACTGATCGTAAGTACAATCGATGGCTTTCTGGATCAGAGCTGCCAATTCTGCACTGATAGGCTTTTCGAATGTTCGTGTTTTTACCTGATCGATCCGGATAATATCCAGCCCATTTCTCTTTGACAGGCAGTCTGTATGCAGTGTCAGCGTATCGGAAATTCTCGTACCAAGCATTTGGTGGATTACCATGCATCTTGCAAGCTGAACATCCAGTTTTGTGATATGGGCGTTCAGCCGCTTCAGTTCCTCATCGGAATAAGCTCGGAATACCGGCTGCACCTCCGGCGGGATATCTGTGTTGATGAATAAGGATTCCAGATGGTTGTATCCATATATTTTCCCAATGCTTTCCAATACTGCCCTTAATTTCAGAATGTCATCGCTGTTTCCTCTGCCGGATGAACCATTGGTGTTGATATAGACAAGATATTCTTCCAGCAGATCCCGGTCAACATCGGCGCAGGAATTGATCTTTACGCCTTTCTCCATCAGGTATCCGGAAAACTTCCGGATGGAAGTCAGCTCCCGTTTCACGGTTCCGATTTTTTCATATTTTATATGCAGGAAAATTGCCTGTTTCACTTCCTCCCTTAGACCTTCCTGCAAGATTCCAGTAAAATCCAGAGTTTCCGTTTTATAAATCGGATTTTCTTTAATAGGGATATCCAGTTTTTTCAGAGCCCATATATCCTTTTCCCGCTCCGGTCGCATATCCTCCGGCTGAATGAAACGCAGGAAGCGTTTCAGGTGCTGAAGCACAGGAGCATCCGTCCGGCATATCGTTCCATACAAAGTTTCCTTCTCTTTATAAAATGGGATACCATTCTGCAGCATCCATATCTTTAACAGTTCGATCCATTTGGATGGCTGCCAGCCGAGGAAGCTGTCAGGTATGTTTTTTCGCAATTGAAGGGCTTGGCACACCTGTTTGTAATATGCTTTTTCATGGCAGATGGTGTTCAGCGACACCTGGCCGCCCCTGTACAGGAAGTAGCGTCTGTATTCTTCCCGCATGGTTTCTTTGGGAAGAAGGGAAAGGTCAATAAAATTACTTTTTCCGATGGCTCTTTGCGGCAGATTTCCGGAAGTTTCATAGCATGCCAGCTCCCAATAGTACAATCTATTTTCCATCTCTGCCTCCTTTCTTTCTCAAACCAGCCGCCAGATTATGTTCCGGCTTTTGGAAAAATCCCATATTCTCTTTTGCAATCTTTTTGGGCATGTAGTCTATATACTGTTCTGTCATTTCCAGATAATCATGTCCCAGGTAATCCCGTACTCCCTGTATGGATACGCCATTGTCATAAAGCATCGTCGCCACTGTATGGCGGTAATCATGGGACTGGAACAGGTAATCCCCGCCGTCAATCTCATGGTCTTCGCAGAACTTTTTCATCTGATGACGGAAAGTCATGCTCCGGTAAGGGCCGCCGTTTTTGTTCGTAAACAGGTAGTCATCCGGCCCGATCTGGTGGGTTTTGATATAAACTTCCATGATCCTATACAGGCCCTCTGCTATGGGAATCCGCTTATAATTCTTCATCTTTACCTGATACACCTGAATCCAGGTATCATGGTTCTGGCGATAATAGGCATTTCCCTTCAGGGTACATACCTCGCTGATCCGCAGGCCCAGACACCAGAGATGGAGGTACATGCAGCGAAGATGATCCGGGAGCAGATGCAGCTTACCCAACACTTCTTCGCAGACCTCCGGTGAAACGCTCCGGTCATGATGTTTGACGATTATCTTTTTTTGATAAAGCTCTGGCTGGAACGGCATCGTTTCCCGATAATTTCGGGCGATGAGGAACCGGAAGAAATGATTCAGCCCGGATATATATGCATTAAAGGATTTTGCGGAAATCCCGCTTTCCTGCAATTCACCGAGGTAATCTTCAATCTGTTTTGTCGTACAGCTTGCGGCATCCTGACCTTGTTCCGATAAACGTACCAGGAAACGCTCCAACAGGCAGTATCTTGTCGTTATCGTGCTGATGGCCTGACCGGTAACGCCGATCTGGTATTTCATATATTCCTTGGCGTACCTGCGGTTTTCCTTGTGACTGATCTCTGTGAAGGACACACTGGTCACTGAACTGCTCCGATTCAGCCGATGCTCCGCAATTCTCAATCCATCCAGGTACCAGATATTCGCCTGCCAGTTAATCTGTGCATTATGCAGGAAGACTGTTTTCCGGCATAAATTCAGGATCACAAGCATCTGGTGTTTATAAGTTTCGCTGGGAGCGTGTTCGGTCAGGTAGGCATCGAACATCTGCTCCTGTGCTAAGTCCATATCCTCAATATCCTGAATCGCCTGCTCGGTACAGAAATCGTACAGATACTGTAGTCCAGTCAATCGTTGTCTCCGTTGGATTGAATTTTTCGTAATGGCAAGGATTTCATTCAGTGTCGTAAAAACCTGTTCTTTTACATGCCATGCACAGGGTTTTGTAAAATCCCAGACCATATTGGGGCGGTTCCTGACGGAATCCAGTTCCAGCGCCAGTTTCTGATCCGGATGATAGGGAAGGAACAGAATTGTTTCTTCCAGCCGCCACCGGCATTGATTCTTTCCTGCCAGGGTTTTCATCCGTCTGCGGATATCCGCCTGTTTTGTCCTGTCATACGCAAGGAGATAACGGTCAGCCGATTGGATCTGGCAGGCGGAGAACAGATAGTTCTGGTATGCTTTCCGCAGTGGATAGTCCATCTCCAGAATATCCTGAATCCCCATTTCTGCCAGGAACTTCTTCAGCCTGCTTTTGGCGGTCTTGGCTACATCTTCGCAGGAATCAATGGTTTCAATGATCTGCTCCGGCAACGCTTTTGATTTTTCTTCCTGTCGCCATTCCCGTATTGCGTAGGCAGGCATTTTCTATCACCTCCCCCTATAAAAGTTCTTTCACACCATACAAGGCGGAATGCTTGGCGTAGAACTCCTGGCTGGCTTCGATCAGCTCGTCATCCATGATGTTCAGATAGCGTATGGTTGTATTCAGATGCTTATGCCCCAGGGCCTGCTGAATCAGTTCCAGCCGCCATCCGTCTTTCCGGCGTATATTGGCAAAGTACCGCCGAAGCATATGCGGAGTCAGATCAATCCCTGTCTTTTTCTCCATCCGTTTCAGCATGTCATAGACGCTGTCCACTTTTAAAGGCTGTCCGGCGGTCTTTCCCGCGATATTGATGAACAGATAATTCTGATGCTGCAATAGTTTTCTGTACTCAGCCAGATAGTACATCAGGAAATCGAAGGAGTCATCGCTGATCCTGGCTTTTCGATATTCTGCGTTTTTAGCTCTGGCATCATTTTCGTTATCTTCACGGAAATAGACGCCAATCATGCGATTCCGGTAATCAATGTCGTGGACATAGTCTACACCAAGAATTTCCCCGATTCGGAATCCGGTTTCCGCAAGCAGCAGGATGAGGAGTTGATCCCGGCAGTTGGTACACGCCTGAAGGACTGTGATAATTTCATCGTGTTCCGCAGGCCGCACGTTCCGTTCTTCTTCCTGCAGGTAACCTTTGAACGCCTGAAAACGGAGCCTCTTTTTTACGCCTACCGCATTGACTGCGAAATGGTAATTATAGGACAGTACCTTCAGGCTCCCAAGCTGTTCATACATTCCCTCGATATAAAGAAAGAACCTGAACACATCTTCCAGATATGCGTTGCAGGTTCCGTTGTGTATTACTTTTAAATTGTTCTTTTCTGTATGGTTCCCGGCTTTCAGCCAGTACAGGAAATCTACAAAGTGTTCATTCTGCCTTTCCAGATCCAGCTCATAAACCTGTGGGATTTCCATATGGATTTCATTCAGGTACTCCAGATAGTAGCATATAGAAAAGGCCGACCGTTTCACCGTATTAGGCGAACGATTGGCCTTAATTTTATATTTCAGATATTTGGATGGCAGCGGAACAATGTCATACGTCTGGCAGTCCTGGATGTAATAATATTTTGTACGCCCTTCTGTAAGGGTTTCTACCTTGTACCGTCTCAAACCGTTCGCCTCCTTTCCTCTACGCAATACACAGTATACCGTGTTGTTTCACAAATAGCTACCACAAAATCCAACCAAAAACGGGATTTTTTCTCCGAAAACCGAAGCACTACCAACAGGCTGTTTACCCGCTGGCAGCGTCATCTGGATCTTCCTCTTTTTCTGTTGGATTCAGCATCCCGTCCAAACCAAAACTGACAGCAACCGCATGATCTATCTGCGATAGTAATTCAGGAGTGATCGGCAGATTCTGATCTGTTGGCTTCAGGTCTTCCTTTTTATTCAAATTTCTCCCTCCCGCTTTCTCTTGGAAAATAAAGAAACTGTGCTGATATTCTGTATTATCTTAATCCAGAGGCACTGTTCTGTTCAATCCCGATGCTGATTGCAAGGGCTTCATTTACCGCCTCCATTGCGGTTTCGTCCAACCGGCCTATGTAATCGCCAAGTCTGCTTCGGTCAATGGTGCGTACCTGTTCCAGCAGGACAATAGAGTTACATCGCAGGCCCTCTGTACTGATTGGCAAAAAAACATGGGTAGGCAGTCGGTGTTTTCTTTGTCTGCTGGTAATGGACGCCGCGATCACAGTAGGGCTGAAATGATTTCCAACATCATTCTGTATGATCAGCACAGGCCGGACGCCGCCCTGTTCACTGCCGATAATGGGCCGTAGATCCGCATAGTACAGATCCCCACGTTTAATTTCTTTCAATTCCATGCCACCTCCAGACATTTTCAGAGGCCCATTTCTAAGGCTGCCTGCTGTTCCTCTCTTGCAAGTGCGTCCACTTCCGCACGGGCGACCATTTCTTCTTCCATATCGATATAAGCCTGGAACAATTCCCTGGTCACCATAGGAAACTTTGCAGGCGGCATGTGACCTGTGCGGATAGCATCCAGTAGAGAAACCACCTGATCTTTCAATTCCTTTGTTTTGCACTGTGTAATACATCCGCTCTCCATTTTCAGGAGTGGGCGATCCAACATGTCCGTCAGCAGAACCTGCCCGGCACGGTCTTTCCATGTATAGAGAAACCCGGAGATGTTCTCCGGAGTCATATTAAAAACATATTGCTGTGTGCGGATTCCTTTCAGAGAGCTGACGGTTGCATACCCCACATAGAATCCGTCCATAGCACATTCTACTTGATTGATCTCATCCATTGTCATGATCCTCCCTCCAATCTGTTTTTACTATGTAAAAGGCGGGCAGCCTGGTTTTGGGCAGACTGCCGCCTTGTGATATCAATCGTTTTGTGCTTGCCAGTATTTATCCCCGATTTCCCCTGGCACGGGAACACACCAGACGGCCATGGCTTTGGCCTCATAGGAATCTCACCTCCCCGTGGATCTCACGGGGCCGCCCTCATTGGCTGCGACGGCTCACGGCAGAACAAGAAAAAGCCGCTTCAACGCTCGGCCTGTGACTGGACGGAAGTACCATTATAACCCTCTGCCTGTCATCGCCTTCGGTGCGGATGCCCCGCATCGTCTGATCCATGAACCGGGAAATCTTCCTTCTTTCTTCTGCGGTGTAAAGAAGTTTCCCTGCTCCCGATCATGTGGCTTGCCAGCGCCTGCCGACAACAGAGGGGAAGTATCTGGTATGCTGCATATGCGGTTTTCAAGGTGCCGGAGGGTGGATAAAAAATCCCCCTCACTTTACATGCCGAAAAGTGAGGGGGCCTACAACCGGAAATTTTTAAATTTCCATCATTTTTTTGATTTTGTCATAGAGTTTCCGGAGCCGCTTGCTGATCGCCTGCTGGGAAACTCCATAAATCTCACCGAGCTTCTGCTCGGAAAGTTCCTGGCCATGCCGCAGCCAGAGCAGTTTCTGGTCTTCCGCATCCAGCAGAGGAAGGACTTCTCTGAGCTTGTCCAGAAAGATGTTATTCAGAACTTTCTCGGCCACATCCTGATCCGAGTCAAATAAAACATCACGGTCACGAAACTCCTGTGTTGGCAGCATATCAATGGAAATGTCCTGATTGTTAATTGACCGTTCCTCCAGATACTTCTGCCGCCGCTGATTCCGGTAGAACTCCTTAAAATCATCTTCTGTTACTTCCATCAGCATCCCGTGCAGAGGAAGAAAACGCTTATCCTTATAGGATGAATCACTTTCGCAGAGCGCACAGTACGCTTCATATGTAAGCTCCTGATACCCTCCGTCTTTTATAATAAATACCTTTTTGGGTGCATACTTCACCTGTAGATCCTCCGTTTCGTCTGAATTTTTGGGAAAATCCAGACGGACGGAGGCCCCCTGCAGGAAGGGAGGCGCTGCCTGTCAAGCGGCAGCCATCGCCATTTTCCGACAAATAGAAAATGCGCTCGCCAAAAGACGAGCGCATAACGCCAACAAAAATAACTACACGATGGGAATAAAGGCAGAAATGTGGCAAAAGATGTCGAATAGAAAAATACCGCAATCCCCTGGAGGACTGCGGTATGTAATAGACATTTTTTATTTCCTGGCGGATGTTCGCCGGTTCCTATGTACCTCTTTGCCATGTTCTCCCCTTATGGGGATAACTGACAGGAAAGGTGTAGTTTCCCCCTCATCCATTTTTGATGAGGGTATTATAAAAGGGGATTTTTAGGAATTAAGTAGTTTTCTCTTAGCTTTTGCTGAGGCCAACCGCAAATTTTGACAAAAATTGCGGAATAGAGAAAGCTATGTAAATTTATTACCTCTACCTGCTTCCATATTTGATTGTGCAAGAAGTCTAACAAGACATACTACATCTTATTTTTCTATTCTATCAAGGGTACACTATACTTGTCAACAAAATTTTCAAGCAGGAGGGTTGGCAAGTGGAGTATGGAACCATTCGAATCAAGCTGGATGAACTATTAAAGGAATCCGGCCTAAGTAAAAATATGTTAAGCCATCGGGCAGAGATGCAGCGGACACAGATCAACAATTACTGCAGGAACCAGATCACTCGATTGGATATAGATGTTCTCGCACGACTATGTACGGTATTGAATTGTGAGATCTGTGATCTGCTGGAATTTGTGCCACCAGAAGAAAAGAAAGAATGAGACTCGCAGGAAAGAGGTTTATGCTCTAACCTGCGAGTTTTTTTATAAGGTTATATAAGTTTGCAGCTTGAGAAATCAATCCGCTTTTCTTTAAATAGTCGACCAGAACTTCTTCACAGTATGGTATACTACGAGTGGGACTCCTGGCTCCCAAATAGAGGGTAATTATAATATCTTGACTGAATTTTGACTTTTACAAGAGATAATAAAAGGCAAATAGCGAAAGGATGAACTTGCTTATGCAATACAAAATTTTGATCGTAGATGACGAACCGATGCTGACAGAGCTTTTGGCCGACTATCTGGGTGATATGGGATATCTGCCTTTTATGGCTACCGATAGTGTACAAGCCATGGAAAAACTGAAAGAATCTCCTGACCTAATCCTGCTGGATATCAACATGCCAGGTATGGATGGTTTGGAGCTTTGCAAAACCATACGGGATGAAGTCACTTGTCCCATCCTGTTTCTTACTGCACGAGATGCAGAACAGGATAAAATTAACGGTTTGCTCATTGGTGGCGATGATTATATTACCAAGCCATTCAGTCTTCCGGAAGTTGCTGCCAGAATCTCTGCTCACTTGCGTAGAGAGGCACGTACGCATGATTCTTCACGATTGTTGGCCTCTCAGGAGCTTCTGGTAAATCTTTCCCGCCGTACAGTGCATTTTAAGGGGACAGAAATCGAATTTTCCAAGAGGGAATTTGATATTTTGGAGCTTCTACTAACTCATGCCGGGCAGGTCTTTGATCGGGAACGAATCTATGAATCTGTGTGGGGGCTGGATGCTTCCGGAGATAGCGGTGTAGTAAAAGAACATATCCGTAAAATCCGGCAAAAACTGCAAAGTGTTGCAGGAGAGGACTATATTGAAACTGTCTGGGGGGTTGGCTATCGATGGAAACAATAAAATTCCGTGGACTTCGTAGTTCCTTTATCTTGTATGTATTGACTACATTGGTTGTTGTAGCAATCCTGTCCGGTCTGACAATTTGGGGCTGTGTAACTCTCCAAAAAACTTTATTACCTGACTCCAATCTGGTCTATCTCACAATCCAACGGAGCGATTCCGATGGAAATGAAACAACGACTACGGTTCCAATGCCCTTGAATGATGTGTTGAAAGAAATCCCTTCTATGATTTCTATGGAAGATACAGAAGGTGATATTTTGTCTGGCGAACAGAATGTAAAATACTCTGTAACAAAAATAGAAAATAGTTTTACTGTCCTTTCTCCCAAGCGGCAACTTGTTTATCAGGCCAGTCAAATCGGAATGATTGCTTTACCTGTATTTTTTTCCCTGGTAGGAATACTTCTCTGTGGCCTTTTATTTTACCGAAAAAAATTGAAAATACCGATCTCGCTATTAACCTCGGCCACAAAACAGATTGCAGATCAAAACCTGGACTTTCAGATTTCTTATCCCAGCGCAGACG
>OVXI01000116.1_pt1 | contig 20964 bp, 19 predicted proteins | sample 1732031 | NCBI WGS metagenome assembly OVXI01 (sample SAMEA4545821, study PRJEB24839) | metagenome | biome: chicken; feature: ceca content | place: Italy | collected 2013-05 | reverse complement strand
GGTTCACGGTTCACGGTTCACGGTTCACGGTTCACGGTTCACGGTTCACGGTTCACGGTTCACCTGAATGTTAGAGACAAAAGTACGAAAAAAACTCGATTCCACAAGCAGTTCCGAGGTTTTGACGGTTTTTTATGCCATGCATACAACGTGTTGCGAATCAAAATGTTGACTTTTGCACCCTTTCGGAAAAAGCAAAAAAAGGCACATGATTATCCATCTTGCGCCTCTTTCCATTTGTTTTCCGTCGCAAAGATAATACATTTTTTAAGGTCTGCAATATTTTCGGGCGGTTAATTTCGGTTCGAGAAAGATCCGATCGGTCGTTTTTGCCTTCATTCCGGCGGCGTTCGAGTTCCGCGTGCGCCATCTGACGGCCGGAATCGTCGCAAGACACGCAGCGGTGGGGCGGTGCGGATTCGGCCCCTCCCCGCGAATATTCCGGATGAGGAGGGGGCGTTCGCTCTCCTCCGGCTGTGAAATGCAGTATCGGACCGGGGCGGCGGATGCGAGTGGTACGATCCGCGAATCGGAGAGGCGTGAAGTGCGAAGTGCGCGAAGATGGCTGAAGCCCGGCGGGATGTATTGCGATCCTGCGGACGGAACCGACGATGTGTCCTGACGAGCCCCTTCCTTTTCTGACGGACGGGATGCCTGATTCTGCAGTATTGCGGTTCGGTCGTCCGCCCCCCCCCTCTATGTAACATACTATGAACTCAACGAAGACTGTCTTACAAGTTTTAGACGACCCTTTTTTTATTCGTACTGCTATTCGGGCGTTTCCCGAACAGGCGATTTCCGAAGGGTGGAAAAACTTGTCAGACAGCCTTCGTCCGTTACAGCATGCGGCTTACGAGCCGCTACACTTCGAGGTCGACGTCGAACTTCTCGACCCACGGAAGGCCCTGCTCTCCCAGCTCGGCGAGGAACGGATCGGGATCGAACTCCTCGACGTTGAACACGCCCGCGCCGCGCCAGAGCCCTTTGGCCCACATCGAGGCGCCCAGCGCAGCCGGAACGCCCGTCGTGAAGCTCACGGCCTGTGTGCCCGTTTCGCGGAAAGCCTGCTCGTGGTCGCAGTTGTTGTAAATGTAGTAGGTGCGTTCCTTGCCGTCCTTGACGCCCCTGATCCGGCAGCCGATCGACGTCTGGCCGTGGTAGTTGGCGCCGAGCGACTTCGGATCGGGCAGCACCGCCTTGAGGAATTGGATCGGGACGATCTCCACCCCGTTGTACACGATCGGGTCGATGCGGGCCATGCCGATGTTCTGGATCACGCGCAGGTGGGTGAGGTACTCCTGTCCGAAGGTCATCCAGAAGCGGGCGCGCCGGATCGTGGGGTAGTTCTTCACGAGCGATTCGAGCTCTTCGTGGTAGATGACGTACGATTCGCGTTCGCCGATTTCCGGATAGTGCAGCGGTTTGTGAATCTCGTGGGGTTCGGTTACGACCCAGCGTCCGTTCTCGTAGTAGCGCCCTTTCTGCGTTACTTCGCGGATGTTGATTTCGGGGTTGAAGTTGGTGGCGAAGGCCATGCCGTGATTGCCGGCGTTGCAGTCGACGATGTCGAGGTAGTGTATTTCGTCGAAGTGATGCTTGGCGGCATAGGCCGTGAAGATGGCCGTAACGCCCGGATCGAAGCCGCAGCCGAGGATGGCCGTGAGGCCTTTGGCCTTGAAACGGTCCTGATAGGCCCATTGCCACGAATACTCGAAGTGCGCCTCGTCCTTGGGTTCGTAGTTGGCCGTATCGAGGTAGTTGGCGCCGCATTCGAGGCAGGCGTCCATGATCGTGAGGTCCTGATAGGGCAGGGCGACGTTCACGACGATGTCGGGCCGGAAGGCGCGGAACAGCGTACATAGCTCCTGCACGCTGTCGGCGTCGACCTGCGCGGTCTGCACACGTCCGCCGCCGATGGCGGCAGCCACGGCGTCGCACTTGGATTTGGTGCGGCTGGCCAGCATGACCTCCGAGAATACGGGGTTCGCGGCTATTTTCTGAGTTACCACCGTGCCGACGCCGCCGGCGCCGATAATCAAGGCTTTCATAATAGGTATTCCGGTTTAAGTGTTATGAATTCTTCGTTATGCGCAACAAAATTAGTTTTTTATTTTGGCAAAACAAAAATAATCCTTACATTTGCACCACCAAAAACGGAAATGCCGTCTGCGGACGGTTTTCGATTTGGCGACGGAGATCTCGTAGCTCAGCTGGTAGAGCACAACACTTTTAATGTTGGGGTCCTGGGTTCGAGCCCCAGCGGGATCACGAAACAAGGCTAACGACCTAATGGAGAAGCGGTTGAAAGACCGCTTTTTTCGTATCCGCACCTCTGCATATCGGCCTGCGGCAACGTTTACCGCCCGAATCGGTATCCCCTCCCACTCTTTCCTCTCCCCCGTTATCCGCATCCTTCGACTGCGACAAAACAAGTCGCCCAAAGACGGCCTGCGACAGCCGCTACGTAACCTAACTGTAACCGTCGTGCGACACTCCGCAACAATAGGTTACGAATTAAGGCATATTCTTTTGCCTTTCAGCAGCTTACACTTGAAAATACAGTCAAAACACTGGCAATCTTTCGGTTACGAAGTCTCGATTTTTCGCCGGACAAAAACGGTTCCCGATAAATCTCGCATAAATCTTTGATTTACTGCACGAAAGACTTGCGTATTCCAAATCATAAGGTTATGTTTGTTTCGTAAACAGCACATTCAGAGTACATTATAATAGTCCGCCAAAATAATGTCGCGGTTTTACGCACAGGGAGTCGCAGTTTGCCGCAGGGCAACGGGCGGGCAGTATAGCCAAAGCCGGTAGCTTTGCAGAAGAGAGCCGAACATACATATTTAAAACATACGGTTATGAATAACAAAAGCACATTTTCGATTCTTTTCGTCGCACAGAAAGGTAAGCTGAAGGCTAACGGTAAAGCGCCGATTCTGGCACGGGTTACGGTCAACGGCGAGATGGTGCATCTGGCCACCCGACTCGATGTCGATCCCGACCGTTGGCTCGGTAAGGAGTGCCGGACACCCGGTAAAAGCGCCGAAGACAAGTACATCAACGAGACGCTCGACAACTACCGGAACGTAATCAGAAACAAGTACAATGAGCTCTTCTTCCGCGGCGAGGCGATTACGGCCATGCGGCTGAAAAGCATTCTTACCTCGCGCAGCGACGAGGCCAAACGGCTGCTGGTGCTCTTCGACGAGTTCAATGAAGATTACAAGGCACTTGTCGGAAAAGAGACTACACACAAGACTTACACACGTTATCTGCTGACTCGTCGCAGGCTGGCCGAGTTCATGGCTGCGAAGTACAAAGTGAAGGATATTCTGCTGACGGACATCAACACGAAATTCATCAACGATTTCTACATCTACCTGCGTACGGTAGATGGTAAGAACGGGCACAACTACCATATGAAGATGATCCAGCGTTTTAGGACGGTTTTCAAAACAGCCAAGGACAACGGCTGGGTGCAGACCGATCCGTTCGGCGGATTCAAAATCTCGATGGAGGAGACGCATCGCGAACATCTGACCATCGACGAGTTGGGGGCACTCATGTCGAAGGAGATGACCTCGGAACGGTTGCAGCGGGTAAAAGATATTTTCGTCTTCAGTTGCTTCACGGGCCTGGCCTATACCGACGTGCGGGGATTGAAGAAGTCCGAAGTGGTTATGGGCAACGACGGCCGACTGTGGATCGACACCCGACGCGACAAGACGAAAGTCGCGGTCTATGTCCCTCTGCTCGATATTCCGCGAGCCATACTGGAGAGGTACGCAGACACGACTTCCCACGACCGGCTGCTCTCGATTCCGGCCAATCAGAAGGTCAATGATTACCTGAAAGAAATCGCGGCCATCTGCGGCATCGACAAGAATCTGACCTTTCATATCGCCCGGCACACCTTCGCCACGACTGTGACGCTCGAAAACGGCGTGGCCCTCGAAACCGTGCAGAAGATGCTCGGTCACAAGAATATCCGCACCACGCAGGTGTACGCCAAGATGACCAAACGCAGAATCGGCATGGAGATGGAAAACCTCGCCGACGTTCTCGACAAGGGATTACAGCCGGCTATCGGATGATCGTTCATGAACGCGATAAAACCGCAGTCGAGCAGACTGCGGTTTTTCCGTGCTATCAATTCACCGTGCCTCCGGAATGCCACGGCGGAGTCGGCGCAGGATCGACGGGTTCCTCCGGTGAGAGCAGTGCCGCCAGCTCCCGAATTCGGATCCGCTGCTGTTCGCGCGAGGTGTGCAGCTCTTCGATGTTATAGGCAGTCGGCACACCGGCAAGAGCGTATTCGTACGACTTGATGACCTGGTAATCCGTAGCCGTCAAATCCGCCTTCAGACGCTCGATCTCGGCCTCGACTTTGTCAGGGCTGTTCTCTTCGACCTTCCATTCGAGTATGATTGCCTCCCCCGTATCGCGGTAAACGGGAACGACGGCCTGAAGTTCCTCGGCCTGCGGCTGCGGAGCACTTTCGTCGTAAGGCTTGAAGCCGTCGGACATAAGCAGAGCGATCAGGTCGGCATCCTCCTCCGGAGCGCATGTGGTAATCAGCACCCCGTCCTCTATCTTGGCGTAGGTTTTCGTCATATCAATTCGCAAAATATTTATTCATGATAATTACGATGAAGGTGAATCCGCAGTCATTGGTCGAAGCATCGTCCGCAGTCCATACATCGAAATAGGAAGAGGTACGGGCCATCGTACAGGCATAGGCTCCGTGACTGCCGCTCGCATGCGGGCCGTCCGGCATGATAATAACGCTGTAATCGTAGGCTCCGAGCAGATAGGACGTTTTGGAGAAACTGATGCGATAGCGCCCTTCTCCTGTCCTGCTTGAGGTGAGGTAACCGCCCATATGGGAAATAACCCAACTGCGGAGCAAAGAGCCCGAAGCACTGACTTTACCGGCACACGTCACGCCGCACAGTACGTTATTCGACCGCAGCTTCGTATAATCTCCACCGACGAATATACCACCCTCCTGCACGAAAATACCATGAAAGCGATCGGAGTTCGCGGCCGTACCCTGCGTACCGCTGACGTCGATATACAGGCCGCACTTATATTTGGTCGTACTGGTATTCGTATAGGATTGCAGGATACAGTTTTGGGCAATCGTCTCCGGCTGACCGATGGGCAGGATAGGAACGGAGATACCGCTTCCCTCGCTGCTGTTCTGAAGAATTCCCTTGAAAATGGAGATATCGGTTGCCGGCTGCTTAATCTGAAACCCCGCACCCTGCCCCATATACATTGCATCGCTCGTGGTCTTGATCTCCAGTACGGGCGTCGATTGCGAAGCCATATAGAACGCCATAGAGTTCTTCGCCTGCGTGATCTCTACCCGCTGACCGGAGGTCGCCGTGCGGAGATTCTTCACGCCGAGATTATCGATGTAGGCGAGCTGGGCCAGCAGCAGGTCGGTAGCGACCGAGGTGAACTGCGCCCCGAACGACTCCCAGTTGGCGCTGTTCCATGCTGCGGAAACGCCGTTCGTCCCTTTGTAAACGTAGTAGGTAGAACCGTATTTGACCACATCGCGCCGCAGCGTATTGTTGTAGTAGAGGGTCGAGGCGCTGAACGCACCGCGATAGACGATCCCCGGTCCGGCGGTTCCTACCGAGCCTGTATCCCCTTTATCTCCTTTGTCCCCCTTATCGCCTTTATCTCCGGGATCGCCCTTCCACTTGGCCCATGTGTAGGAGACATATCCCGTGGGAGCAGTCGCTGAAGTTGTAACGGCGATACCGATATAGGTATTGGGCGTGGTGGTCATCGGATTGCCGTTGGAATTGGCCGAATAACGGATATGGATGTAGGACGACGTGCCGGGCACACCGTTGCTGCCCGCCGCACCCGTCAGCCGCGACCACGCATAGTCGGCATAGCTCGTCGGGGCCGTCGCTGACGCGGTAACCGCAATACCGATATAAGTGTTCGGAGTCGTCGTCATCGGATTGCCATTCGCGTTGGCCGAATAGCGGATGTGCAGGAACGACGACGTTCCGGGAGTACCGGGTTTCCCCGGCTCGCCCTGCTCCGCGATATGAATGGTGATTTGTCCCCGTCCGATTACTGCCATACCATGTCTCTATTTCTCGATTTCTACGGTAAAGGTTGCCGCCACGGATACTTCGCTTCGCGTGACGGTGATCGACCGGCCGGTCTTGACACCCGCCGAGCCCCATGTCGTATCCAGCACGCCATTCTTGTCGAACTTGCGCCAGCGGCAGGTAGCTCCTGTAAAGAAGGTATCGGAAAGCAATGCTCCATTCTGCCACACCTGCACCGTAAGGGTCGTCTGCGTCAGACCGGAGGTAAGCGTCGTACCCTGCGGAGTAGTGATCTCCACCTGATACGGGTCGGACATATCGGCAAAGGAGATGATGTCGGAGACAGTCGTATTGTACGTTCCGCTCGACGGATCGGTATCCTTGATCTCGCACTTGAACGACTCGAAGTTCAGCACGGCCGATTCGGGAATCGTAATTTCATTGGTCGTATAGCCTGTGATACCTCCGGCATTGGCCGAGGTGATCTCCGTCCACACTCCGCTGCCTAACTTATACCACTTGTAGCTCACGTTCGTAGTGTCGATAGTCGAACCGCGCCACATATCGCAATGGGCCGTCAGTTTGGCCGCAGCACCGTTCTTAAAGACCGTCCCGTTCGGAGCATAAGCGATGGCGCAGACAAGCTGTCCGGCATTCTCGGTCTTGGCATACGAAATCGAGGTCTTCGCTTTCGTCTCGGCCGTGGTATCCGGATCGACATACGTTACCTCGCACTCGACGTGCATCTGCGCATAGGAGCCCATATTATTTTTGATCGTCAGTGCATAGGGAGCTGCGGTCGCCGCCGTAGCTCCATAGGTGGCGAGGTTGGCCGAGCCGTTGATCTTCCAAGTCGGAGGCCCCTTCAGGCGGGAGATTTGGTTCGTCGGAGTCCCCGTGACATAAACTTCCGGTGTGATGACCAGAAACGGACTGACACTCCAGTTCGGTGAGTAGGTGCTGTTCTCTTTGTTGTAGATCTGCGTGAGCGCTACGTTCGAACCCAAATACAGGTTGATCGACTTGCCGTCCGACAGGTCGACGATCGTAATCTGACCTCTTGAAATGACTGCCATATTTTGTATTTTTGTAAAAATTAAATCTTTATGCTATGACTTTACACGATGCTATAGCCTGCGTCATCGAGCGAGAAGGCCGAAGTCTCACCGTTCAGGAGATCACGGAACGGATCAATACGGATAAATTATACCGTCGAAAAAAAGATGACAAACCTCTCGAACCAAAGCAGGTGATGCTTCGTTTAGGAAACAACCTCGATAAATTCACCGTTTCCATTTCGTTGAACAATTAAGAAATATTCACTTCGCAATTAAACACCGCACGGCGGTAAACGTCGGCGCTGGTAACGGTGATCTGATTGCCGACGGCCGTGTGCATCTCGTTCCACACCTTGTCACCATCGGGATTGTCCGACAGGCGCGTCCAGTTGAACGTATTATAGGGAACCTGTGCGGTGATGTCGTGCGAGCCTTTGAAGACGGAGGCTGTGAGGAGCGTCACCATCTCGCCGTTCAGAAACTGGTTGCCGTTGGAGGATTCGACGGTCACGATGTAAGCGGCGTCACCGTTACGGACTTTCGTGATTGTAATCATGTCGTAGTAGACGCCCGCCACGATATAACGTAGCGTAAGCGTCGAACGACCGAGCCATATCTCGGCATCGGGCGTCAGCGTATAGGTCAGCGCGTGCCGCGTGTCAATGGTCACCCACTCCGCCCCCTCCTTGTATTGCCACAGCCGGTTGCCCGGTGCCGAGGTGAAGCCTTGCTCTTTGGCGGTGATGACGATCATGTCGGGCGAGACCTTATCCGTCTCGTCGTAGTGGAAAACCTGCTCGCCGGATACCGAGACGGCTCCGACCACCCAATCTTCGCCCGTCTGCGGATCGCGCTGCACGAGCCGCCCGCAGACATAGGCGTTCTCCAGCAATGCTCCGTAACCCTCCAACTGTCCGAAGACAGGATGATTGATCTCCGAAAGGTCGCCGAGCTGCACCTTGATGTTCCGCACATCGATTTGTTCATCTATCACGCCGTCGCTCACGCGGATAAACTTCCGCAGGCCGTCCATATAGACCGAGCCTTGACGATGTGCATCCGACTTGTTACCCTGACGTGCAAGAGTCATGAAGCGCTGCGGAGGGATACGGTTCAGAGGGATGCAATAGAAATGCGTCCGGTCAATAACACCGGTTACTTCGAAAAAGGCCGTGCGAAAACCGGAAGGATTGCCTTCGTCGTTCTCCGCATAGAAGATGCCGCGCAGGATATCCTTGAATTGGAAGTTGATCGCCGTTTCGCCCTCGTCGGATTTGAGCGTTACGAGGTAGATGCCGTCGTCGCCCTCGGCCACGTCGTCCACCGTGCCGCCGTCGGTCACCCAAAATTCGTTGCCGGTGGCCGTGATGCGGTTGTATTTGAGCTCCGGAACTTCGAGGTATTCGTCCACACGCAGGTTGCGGACGTGCGTATCGCCCTCGACACGCAGATCGCACGTCATCGTGCCGCCCGCTTTGTCGAGTTTCTTCTCCAGCTCACCGGGAAGTCCCGTGACCTCTTCGATGGCGTGGGTGTGTTTGGGTGTACCGATAGCCGCTTTCATCTCCCGACCCGACAACTGAAGCGTCGTATCGGGGTTCGTGCTCTCCACCGCGAATTGGAAATCGTCGAACCGTTCGACGATGCCTTTGGCGTCCTGTAAATCCTTGATCCGTACTCCTGCCATGAAATTCCATCTCTTATGGCTGTGAAAGTAGCGGAGAATTTTATACCTTTATAGAGACAAAGTCCCTTTATTACTGTTAAAAACAATAACCGATTATTAACAAATTAAAATATTCAACACAATGACAATTCATGACTTTGTATCACAATTTTCTAACCACCCTATATTATTTGTGGGAACCGGAATGAGTTTAAGATATCTGAAAAACTCATACACTTGGGATAGTTTGTTATCAAAAATAGCACTTGAACTATATGGAAGCGATGAAAAATATTTAGATATTAAAGCAAGTTGCAAAGACGAACATGGTAATTTCTTATATAATGAAATTGCAACTATTATAGAAAAAGATTTCAATGAATATTTAATGCTCCCAAATAATAGAAATGGGAAGTTCAAAGACATTAATGATATCTATTATGACCAGATGCGAACACAGGAAAAGCATATTAGTAGATTTAAAATTTACTTATCCCGTCTTTTGAATTCTTTGGATATAAAAGAAGACAAACAGGAGGAACTTATGTATTTGCGAGGAGTTAAAAACAACATCTGTTCTATAATAACCACCAACTATGATAAATTTATTGAAAATGTATTTCAATTCAATCCTTTAATAGGTAATGACATTTTATTAAGTAATTCTTACGGTTCGGTATATAAAATTCATGGCTGTATAGATAGTCCAGATAAAATGATTATTACATCTAATGACTATGATGAATTTAGCAGCAAATATGAATTAATCCGAGCTCAATTATTGTCATTGTTTATCCATCATCCTATCATCTTTATTGGATACAGAATACAAGACGACAATATAAAGAAAATACTTAAAACGATATTTAGCTACGTTGAGCCGAATTCAGAATTAGCAAATAAAATTCGTAGTAATTTTTTATTAGTAGAATATGAAGAAAGTTCACAAAATACAGATATAAGTGATTTTGATGTAGATATTGATGGCTTTCCCACTATTAGAATTCATAAAATAAAAACAGATAATTTTTTAGAGATTTATAAAGCTCTTGCCAGTATTCATCTTCCTATTACGGCAATGGATATCAAAAAAGTCCAAACCGTCATCGGCGATATCGTTAAAGGTAATAGCGGAATTCGAGTTAATATAATAGAAGACATCAACTCTTTACATAATGATCAAACCGTTTTGTTTATTGGCAAACAAGAAACATTTAAGTACGCCGTTTTATATTTAGATGATTTTATTGCGAAGTACTTTAAATTCATTGAAGAATCAGATTATAACGCAATTTCACTCATAGATAATTTGAATATACCCAATAATTCATACTTTCCAATACATGGTTTTGCAAGAATAAAAACTGATTTAAAATGTATTAAGAAATTAAAAAACAACAAGTTGATTTGATTCGTAGATGTTTGCAAAGGCCATTTTTTAATAGATGTAAAATAGAACATTCTTCTATTTCCGAAATACTAAATGATAATCAAATAGCTAAAAGTTATAAAGATGGAGCTATTTTATGGAATGTATGGAATGATAAAATTGCAGTTGATGAGCTTAAAAAATATCTTATAATGCGGGATGATGTAAAAATAACCTCATATAGATGGTTGTTGTGTGCATATGATTATAAAAAATATAAAGACTAAATATCGCTATCTACCCAATATTTCTGACTTAAAGTTCTCTTTGCCGAGAATATATACTAAATCCCGACCCTTGGCAGTCAATTGACGGCCAAGGGTTATTTGTATATGCTGCGCCGAGCTACCTCCGACCATCATGTCTTTAAGTTTGGATAGCGGCGCTATGATCTCCGGATCGACCCCGGCATTGGGGTTGTCACCGACCATCGCATATGTCGGGCCGAAGGCAAGGCCGCCTTTGGCCAGTTTCGGCGCGTTCTCTTTCGCCTGCTTATTGATCAGCGCCGTCATCACGGCTGCGGCCGCCACCATTGCGGCTCCGATGGCAATTGCCGCCCACGGATTGGCTAGCACCGATTTGAGCGCCGACTTGAAGGCGATGATCATCACACCGAACTGAATCATCTGCGAACCGATTTGCTTGAGGAAGTTGGCGAACTGCAACAGAATGGCTTTCATCAGCCCTCCGAATCCGAGGTCGCCGGCCATGATCTGCCCGATGGCTTCAGCCGCTGCAACAATGCTATTGGCAAAAAATGTCGATAACGATTGGGCGAAACCCTGTATCGTCTCCTTGACCGCTCCGCCCACCTGCTCCAATGCCGCCCTGAACTCCCAGCCTTTGGAAACGAGTGCCTCAGTATAGGTCGCCACCACTTGCTCTACATCCCGAATGTCACCCTCCAACTTACCGCCGACCTCGTCCGCCCAGCCGAATACCTCGCCTCGGACTAACTCGCGGATGGCCTTCATCTGCTCCATCGCCCGCGTCACGATGGGTTTCAGGTCGGGCAGTTTGATTTCGAGTTGCGGCATGGCCAGTTTCACGTCGTTCGGCAGAATAGGCGCGAGCGGCTCGCGCGGCAAAAGGTCTTTCGGAAGCACCTTGTTCAGCCCGTCGATCTCCTTCTTCAACTCCTCGATACGGGCGTTGCAGTCGGCAATCTCCTGCACATCGAATGCCGCCTGCTTCCGCTCCTCCAGCTTCTTGACCTCGGTTTGCAAAGCTGTTATCTTTCCTGTCGCCTGCGTCGCCGATGTTCCCAGCCCGTTCAGACGGTCGACCTCACGGCGCAGTTCTGCAATCTGTCGGTTGAATCCGGCAATCTCCGTCGGATCGAACGATTTTTGCTTCTGGGTTTCGAGCGTCTTTATCTCTTCGTTCAGCTCGGCGATGCTTTTCTGTGTCCGCGTCGAAGCCCCGTCCGCCGCACCACCTAATCCATCGACTGCCCCGGTTGCATCTTCCACGGCCGAGGCCAGCGACAGCGAGAACGCCTCGGCGAAGTTCCGCACCTCGGCTTCGGCCTGCGAAACCAGACCGCCCGCCTCGATCACCTCCTCGCCCAATTCTCGGACATCGCTACGCATCCGGTTGATCTTCCGCATACTCACGTCGTCCATGCGAATCTTGTCCCCGTAACGCGCCTGCGGCTGGAACATCTGCTGTACGCGGCGGGCCTTCTCCGCAAGCGAATCGCCGCCGGCCATGATGTCGTTGAAGTGGTTGATAAGGCTACTCTGCAACTGCTCCGATGCCTGTTTCCACTCGTAGAAACCCTTGTTCTGATTGTGCCTACCGAACTCGAAGTCGCCGCTCACCAGCTTCGTCCCGATATCGGAAAGGTAGGCATAGAGTTCCGCCTCCTTCTCCGCCTGCCGGACTCCCGCTTCGGTCTGCCGCTCGATAGCAGCTGTCACCTGGTCTTGCTTCCGCGCAAGGGCGATACGCAGCACCAACTGCTGGTTATATTCCGCCGCCCGTTTCCTGAGCGTTTCGAGTTCGAGGGCCTCGGCACTCAGTCCCTCGACGATTTGGGGCTGCACGCTTTTGAGCTCTTCGAGGGCTGCCTTGCGCTCCTGCTCCGAGGTATTGGCCGAGGAGAGTTTGCCCACGAGAGCATTGACCTGCCGGGCCTCTTCGATGACCTTGTCGGTCAATTCACCGTTCTTCTCGGCGGCATCCTCGGCACTGTCGCCGAACGCGACGAAGAGGCTGATACCCGTAGTGATGAGCGTCAGCAGCAGGCCGATGGGATTGGCGGCAATGGCAGCCGTCAGAGAGTGGATGCCGGCCTTGACCAACCCGATAGGTGCAACGAGCATAGCGAATCCGGATTTAAGCAGAGGCAGCGCTTTCGAGAGCGATCCCAACAGCATGCACAACGGCCCTATGGCCGCAGCTATGGCAGCGACTGAAACGAGCAGTTTTTGCCAGCGCGGATCCATTGCCTGAAGCACGGCGACGACCGAAGACAATGCACCGGCGACTTTTGCGGCTATGGGCATGATAATCGCTCCGATCTGCTCCAGAAAATCACCCCATGCATTCTTCAATTGCTTGATCGGCCCGATACCCGTCTCGGCCGCAGCTTCGGCGAACCCCTTGTAATTTTCGAGAATGAAATCGACCGCCTCACCGTTTTTGAGTTGCTCGGTTGTGAGCTCCTTCAACTTCGGGATGCTCTCGCCCAATTCGCCCGTCAGACCGCCGTAGGTCTTGGCCAGATTCTTCACGGCGCTGTCGAGTGTCATCCCCGTCGCATAGGAGAGCTGGGCGGAGGCTTCGATGACGCGTCCGATCTGCTCCTCGGTCATACCCAACGATGCCAAGTACGCCTGCTGTCCGATGATCGCCTCGTCGCCCAGCGTCGAACGGGACTGCAACTCGCCCGCTTCGGCGATCAGCCGCTGCTGTATGTCACTGCGTCCTTTGAGGGCCGTCAGGAGCCGTTGTTCGGCCTGTTGCTGGATATCGGCATTGTTCAGAGCCACGACGCCCAATGCCGTAAGAGGAGCTGTCAGTTTCAGCGACAGCTCCTTGCCGACTTTATCCAGTTTCTTGGACAGCGAGTCGAAATCCCGTTCTACCTGCTGTGTCTTCTGTTTGAATTCGTAGGAGTCGGCTCCGATCTTAATCAGCAGGTCGGTGATGCGGCGTCCGGCCATATCGAACGATGTTTAATGTGTTCAGGGTTTATGCTGCATAAAAAGTCGCCAGCCTTCGCGGACATCCGAATCGACGGCCGGCACGCCATTTTCCATGCGCGACATAGCTCCGACGACCGAAATCATTACCGCCGGGTCGAGCGTGTCGAGTGGAGCATCGGGAAATACCTCGGCCCAACGACTCACATGGGCGATGTAGCTCTCCGTATGGTTCTCGATGGGCGGCGCATATCTCGTAATCATCTGCCGCAGCGTCCGGTAGCCGTTGCGGGAATAGGTGTGCAGCAGCACGAACATTGCGCGGTAACCCCATGCCATCGTCTCGAACTGCTTGAAGGCCACATCGCGCGAGGGTCGCACCTCGCCCAGATACTTCGTCTTCGACTGCCGGATATTGCCCGGATTGAAATTCCTAAGTCCTCTTGCCATATAATCGTTATTGAGTTAATGTGCGTCGTTCGACCGTGCCCGTTCCGCCTGCTCCTGCTCGATGAACTTTTGTCGTTTCAGAAGCACGGGGCATCGTTCGGGCGGTGTGTCGCATTTGTAGGCCTGCCGGATGATGATGCGGCTGCGGTCGATCTCCACGTCCTTATGTTCGATGATAATTTCGAGTTTGTCGACCTTCTCTTCGAGTTTCTCCACACGGCCGTCCAGCCGCGTGATCTGCTCGGATTGGATCGCCACAACCTTCTCCGTATTCTCCAACTCGGCCGAGTCCGCAGCGGCGCGTTCCCGGCGTCGTTGGCTGTTGAAGAAGACGAGCGTTCCGGCAAAGCCGCTGGCCAAAAGAAAGTTCAGGATGATGCTTATCAATTCCATGTCTTTAAGGGATATATTTATAGATTGCATTGTTGCGGACGATATGCAGTTCGCCGCCGATGTAGAAGAGTCCCCGCAGTGGATGCGATACCCCAGCCGTATTGCGAACCTGCCGGATGGCGTTGTTGGCATACGTCCAAATGTAGAGCCTGCCGCCGGAGTGGTATGCCACCTCGCCCATCGTGTGATCGGCGAAGTCGGCAGCCCCGGAGATCGTTTTGATAAGCGTCCGCTCGTCGATGGAGTCGCGCCGGTAAATCCGCAGCGTCGAGCCGAGTGTTTCGGCCATAAAATAATCCGAGAGAGTCAGCACCCGCGTACCTGCGGGATAGGCCGTTGCCAACAGCTCCCTGTTGACTCGTTTATCGTGCAGCCACGCCCCTTTGGTCGTATTGACCACAATGGCCGAGTAGGATTTCAGTATGCCCGTGACCATTCCACTGAAGGTCGTGCGGTCGTAGCCGTACCCCCGTCGGTAACCTGTAGAGGAGTTGACATAGACGTAATCGGGACGATTGAGGTAATATCCCGTAATCGTACCGCCGTCCGAGGCGCGGCTGACGCTGCGCGGCCCGCGCGGATAGGTAATGTAAGGAAGCAACAGGTAGATGTAACCGCCCATGTAGGTCGCCGGCGTATTGTAATCCTCCCGGTCGTGGCGTTTGAGAACCACACCCCGGTAATCCACGATGCTGACACCTGCGCCGTCCACCACCGCGAAGCTGTTGTCCGCAGGATGGATACTTACCTCACGGGTGTAGGCCAAGAGCTGCCGCACGCTCCGCGAGGCCGGGTCGTAGGTGTAGATGCGGTTGTCGGTCGAGAGCAGGACGAGGATGCCTCCGCACAGCAGAGCCGTCCTGACCGTAAAGGAGAGCCGTGCACCAAGGATGCAGTCGTCGCCCTGCGGCGGTGTCTCGCAGCGGACGAGTCCCGGCATCTCGACAAGCTCCGTATCGTAGCTATCCTCGACGGCTTTCAACTCGATAGAGTTCACATAGAAGCCGCAGAACAGGAACTTGGAGTCCTGAAGCACCGTGTTCATATCGATATGTCGGCCGGAGAACATCTCGCCGGTGATGCGGTGGCCGGGAAGCTGTTTGTAACGCAGGGCGCACCCGACGAGGTGGCCCAGCAGCGTGTTGTAGTCGTTGCCGCCCCGCGTGTGCCACATCCGCGTCGGTCGGCCCAACGCATCGGTAAAGTAGAGCGAATAGATCAGCCGGTCGTTGGGGATATTCGGGATGTCGGCGATGGGTAGCTGGATCGACAGATCCGCATTGTTGGCATGGTTGACCATCACCTCGTACTTGAGCGAGTTCTCGTAATCATCGCCCGTATCGATGGCAAACGTCATGTTGTAGAACGAGACGGCCTCCCACTCGCCGTAGACACGGCCACCGCCGCTATTGCCGCGCACATTGTATTTGAGCGTCTGTTTCATGTAGAAGACCAAACGTCCGTTCACGGGAATACCGTCGATTTCGATCTTCTTGTTGGTTTCGGTCGAGGTCTTGGCCTCCTCCATCATGAAGCCTTCGGAGCCGACCCACTGCCCGTCGTCCTGCAACCAGTAGGTCGCCGTATCACCGACGATTTTCACGCCATAGTAGAACTTGACGATATACTCGTTATCTCCGGAGGGGCGGTATCCGAATCCGTATTTGGCGTGCTGGGCACGGATGGCGTATTCGAGCGTCAGCTTGTAGGTACACTTCTGCACCTCGTAGCCGCAGGTCTCGATGACATGGTTCTGATGCGCTCCGTCGCCGAGGAATTTGAGCGTCGTGGCGTCCGTCAGGCTCAGGAACTCATACGGGTCTTTCCACTCCTTGAGGTCATAGAAACCCAGAACGGAAATCAGGTTGTCCAGCCCCTTGTTCTTAACGGTGATCGACACCTTACGGAGCGGCGGCGTGATGTCCATCGTCGACTCACCCATGATGTCGAAACCTCCATCCCACATACTTTCGATACGTTCGCGCGTGGCTTCGGTAACGATATTGTCGCCGGTCGCGGTCAGCAGCTCCCGGCCGCCGGCCGTAATGAGGTGGCCGGAGGGGTATTTCGTACCGATTTCGTAGAAGCTCAACGGGCGGGTCTCGCGGTAGAGCGAGATCGTGCGGCGGATATGGAGCGAGCCGTTGCTCTGGAAAATCTGGCCGGCAAAGGGGCGCAGGCACAGCTCCAGCACATCGCGGTACGACGGTTCGTCGTAGACGCTGTAAAAGCGTTCCATATCGACATAGACCTGCCGGAGCGGAGAGCGCGATTCGCTCATACCCTCGGCATACAGATCCATCCAGTCCGCAACGTCGAGCTCCAGTTCCAGCAGGTCGAAGCACATCTCCAGCAGCGACCACAGGCTCCGACGGCCCGCGATATGTGTCCCGTCGAGATTCATGAAGGGGATGCTCGAAAGCAGGTTGAACCCGTCGACGGCCTTGATCGACACCTCGTAAGGTGGAGCCGTGAAGCTCTCCGAATAGAGGTCGGCAACGACATAACCGCGCCAATAGAGCGCCCCGTTACGCATGACCGACACGCGGAAACGGCGCGGGTCGGAGGTGAACAAGCCGATATATTGGAAATTTTCGGTACAGAGGATGTTGATCGTAGCTTCAGATGCTTTGATCGGCACGAAGAACTCGTCGCCGCGGCGCTCCCAGGTTATTTCGAGGGGTTTCCCGCCTTCGAAGCGCATCTCTTCGGACAAGCCGGCATAGTCCCGCTCGGCGATCTCGACCCGCCAAAGGGAGCCCTTGAACTTACTCTGTAACTCCGCATAATACCGTAATCCAAATGCCATATCTCGACCTTTGGCGGTAAAGGTACGTGCAGCCGGCTACTGCGGCGGGAGACTTTGTCCCAACAGAATTTTCCTATTTCATTATTGGCTATTCAGAAATAAGGCTGTATCTTTATAGTACAGATTGTTGTGTTATGAAGGACTTATCCATTACTTATGCCCATGACCTTAAAGGCAACCTCGTGCATATCGGAAATGCCACGAAAGGTGAACAATATTTCTGTGTCGAGTGCAAGGAAGAACTAATGCTTAAAATCAGTAAAATTCCGCAAGGTCAGAAATATTATCGTCGGCCTCATTTCTCTCATCGGAAAGATAGTCAATGTCATCCCGAAACCGTTTTACATGACCAGTTCAAACGGATGGCGGCAGAGTTGTTAGTGCGTAGACTACAGAAAGCGTCGGCATTTGACATTTCATGGCAATGCGAAGAGTGCGACGAGATGCATCGATATAATTTGTTAACTGGCGTCGCATCTGTAAAGGTCGAATATCGATTGCCCGATTGCCAATCGGATATCGCTTTGCTTACGGCAGATAATACGGTAAAAGCCGTTATCGAAGTCGTCGTAAAGCACAAGCCGGAAGACTATGCCGTGAAATACTATAAGGATAACGAGATAATTCTTATTCAGATTGATCTGCAATCTTTTGATGATATAGATCATTTGGAAGAGCGGCTCCAGCATCCGACAAAAGTCGCATTCTGTCTGTCTCCCGTTTGTGAGATATGCGGCAAACGCAAGAATACGGCGCGTATGCGGATCGTCGATACCTATTGTTGGAAATGCGGAAATAAGATGAAAATGGCACTTATTGATGGATGCGCATATTACTATCTTGGCCCGACTGATTTCAATAAAAACGAGTTGCGATTAGCCGCCAAGCATGGTGTAACCATTAAAGAGCGATATAGTCAAACCGTGGAAGATTCCTACTTGGCAAATGTTTGTAACACCTGCAATGCGTTTATAGGAGACTTTTACCTACACGAATATGTAGAATCTCCATATACACCCATAGACCTCGGATATAAATGTTTCCACTGCATAGAGGATGCGAAATATCGCAAGGCGGAAGAGGAGCACGAAAAAGAGCAAAAACGGGAAGAGGAACGAATTGCGCGGGAGATAAAGATAATGGAGTTGAGAGAACGCAATGAAATAAAACCCTGTCCGGAGTGCGGTGGAATTTTGGAGATTAAAAACGGGTCATATGGTGCGTTTTACGGATGTTGCAATTATCCAGCTTGCCGATATACGGAATCGATAGAGTTGAAATAAAAAGGCCGCCCCGAAGAGCGGCCTGCCAATGTCGGTTTGCCAAAGCCAATTACATTTAGTCCAATTTCCACATCTGCTTCAGCAGGGTGCGGATTCGCTCGTTGATGCGGTGATTGTCCTCCAAAAGTTCTCCATAGCGGCCACTCATGCGTTTGTTCTCGTCGACCAACTGAAGCATCTCCCGGCGGTTCTCTTCGAAGGTTGCCTCAAGGTGGTCGATTTCGGCGTTGATGGCCTTTTTCTGTTTCTTTGCGTCTTCCATATTGCCTTTCAAATTACTGTTATTCAATCCTTTATTACGAGTCTAAGATAACATCAACCTGTGGAACACGCAAGTTAATCCGTAACTTAATTCAAAGGTTTTCAGGTAATTATCGTTTTTTATCAAGATCGCTCTCTACCGGCAGATACCGATCCAACCGGTGGGTATGCAGTAGCCGTACATGCTCTATTTCCTGCATGGCAAAACCATTCAGGGGATTGCGATGGTCGAACCCCAACCGTCGATGCACGGTAATCTCCGACAAACGAATCGTATTGCGATAGCGGTCGATCTCCACCCGAAACTCCCGCACTCCGTATCGGACGGAAACGGTTGCCAGACGATAGCGGGTATTAGCCTGCATCAGTGTAAGCCGAGCGTATCGGGCATCGAGTTTGGTTACCTGTCCGAAGAAGGCACGACTGGCATCTAAAAGTAGGTCTTGTGTCATCATATCGAAAATATCTCCCACCACTCGAATGGCGGGGAGATGGTTCTGGGTTACTCTTCCTCTTGTCCGAAATAAGCGCGGAACTTTTCGTAGTAGGCTTTGCGGGCACGCTCCTGCATCCGGTCGAAGCTGTCGAGAATGAACTCTCGGCCTTTGGTGTTCCACTCGGCCGGAGTCTTGGCATGACGGAAATTCACCGGCTCGACGATCATCCCGTCGTACTCCTCCAAATGCTCTCTTGCCAGCCGTGCCAAGTCCCGCACCTCATCGGTAACCTGCGCCCAACTCGTAGCGTCGGTCGGGAACTGCTTTAAAAACTTTTCGATCTTCCGTCTCATAGTTTTGTCTTTTAAATCGTTTGTTATCAGTTCTTTATTACGAATCTAAGATAACATCACGGTTTGGAACACGCAAGTTATTTGGCAAATTAATTCAAAGAATATCAATAGCTTACATTGGCATTAAAGCGCACTGCAAATCTTTCTCAACGCCTCGCGTTCCTTCTCATCGAGCGAGCAGACGAAGTCGTCGTTGCTGTAGTAGTTGCCGTCCTCGTCCCTCTCGCCGAAGCAGCGGTCATTGGCGATACGCAGAATGTATCCTATAGTGCGGTAATCTGTTCTCGTGAGGCCAGTGATGGAGTACGTTCCGGCTTTGGTGATATTGACTTTCATAGTAAGTATCGTTTAAGATGCCACCCCGAAGCAATCGGGGCGAGCTGTCGGTTATTTATCCTATCGGGAAAACCTCTATATCTTGTACCGACTGTGCAATATTACAGCTTCCTTTGCGCGTGAATCGATAGATCGTTCGGTTCTCGCGGTCTCGGACGGTATGGTAGTATTCATAGACCACGCAGTCGTACTTCAGTTTGAAAAGCTGGCCGGGGTTGAGTTCCGACATACGCATCGGCTCGTTCAGGTATTCATCGAGCGGATACGAGCCTTTTACTTTTTTTAGGGAGACGGAGTTGGCCGTCGGGTCGATCTCAACCTCATAAAGGTCGTTTTCATCCTCCTCGGTTACGGCATCGACTGCCACCGTTATCCTCCCGCCGACGGGTTCCATGCTCTTGATCTTGATATCGACTATCTCGATGTCCGAAGTCTGCGCTACGAGGGTTCTTGCGATCCGAAGGGCCTGTTCTTTTTTCATGGCTTTACGATTTTAAGTTATTCGTGTTCAGTGCTTTATTGTAAGTTTAAGGTAACACTATCGTTCGGGACACACAAGTCTTTCGGAAGATTTATTTGCTTTATTATCAATGTTTTATATTCAATTCAGACAGTAGATTTTCAGGAGTATTTTCATTTACCAGCCGGTTCCTCGAATTCATAATTTCCGCATTTCAAAGGACCGGGAGGTCGGCTATGCGCCGATCTCCCAATAGCTCCATGCTCCGTCGCGGTAGATGTATTTGTAACGGATGTCGTACTCCCGTTCCCGCAGGTAGGCGGCGAACGTCTTGTGGAGCCGCGGGCTGTTGTCGTATCCCTCCTCCGGACGTTCGAACGTACAGCGGCGTAAGGTCCGTTCGACGTCGAGCAAATTACCGCGCTCGACCAACGCAGCCGCTTTTTCCGGTGTGGCGTAATATTCGCTCAAGGTCGTGCCCAACGTATCGGGATTACCGTCCCGCCATACATAAACACTCTTGACTTCGCCTGTTGCCAATTGCACTCCGATTCTTGCCCTCGTACTCATAATACACTCTGTTTTAATCGTTTATCGTATGATAAACATAACATCATTATCCGGAACACGCAAGTCAATCGGCAGCTTAATTCAAAGATATTCAACAATTTACCTCCTTCGATTCAGAAGAGTCGTCCGGCTCTCTCGTAAGCGTCCATTCGGCATTCGACTTCTGCGAATGTCTGCCCGTATTTGAAGCCTTCGGATGACTTATTCTCGACCTTCGAGAG
>OVXI01000115.1_pt1 | contig 21005 bp, 19 predicted proteins | sample 1732031 | NCBI WGS metagenome assembly OVXI01 (sample SAMEA4545821, study PRJEB24839) | metagenome | biome: chicken; feature: ceca content | place: Italy | collected 2013-05 | reverse complement strand
CTCTGGCTCCGGTGTACTGCTCCTCAAAGCTGAGAATGTTCTCGATGGTAGCCCCCCGGAATCGGTAGATGCTCTGATCATCGTCACCCACCACGCAGATGTTCCGGTAGCCCCCGGCAAGCAAAGATGTGAGCAGATACTGGGCATGGTTGGTATCCTGGTACTCGTCCACCAACACATAGCGGAACTTCCGTTGATAATAGGTACGAACCTCCGGAAACTGCTGCAAAAGCTCTACGGTTTTGCAAATCAGGTCGTCAAAGTCCAGGGCATTGTTTTCCTTCAGCTTGGTCTGGTATTTTTTATAAGCCCGGGCCACCGGCTCAAGACGCAGATCGTTGGTATTCTCCAGTCGCTCCTGCATTCCCTCCGGTGTGACCATCTTGTCCTTTTCCCGGCTGATGATCCCCAGCACATACCGGGCAGGGAATATCTTTTCGTCCAAATCCAAATCTTTCAGGATTTCCTTCATCAGCCGCTCGGAATCCGCCGTGTCGTAGATGGTAAATCTGGAGGTATAGCCCAGCCGGTCAATATCCCGACGGAGAATCCGGCAGCAGGCGGCATGGAAGGTCATAGCCCAGATGTCCTGGGCATCAGGCCCCACCTTGTCCGCCAGGCGCTCCTTCAGCTGGTTTGCCGCCTTGTTGGTAAAGGTAATGGCCAGCACGCTCCAGGGAGCTACCGGATTCAGTGCACACAGATCGTCTGCTCTCCGGCGGTCAGCTTCCGAAAGGTTCTCCAAAAATATCACATCCTCCTCTGTCACGGTGTCCGGCACCTGGGAGCTGTCGCTTCCGCTGCCATAGGAGATGAGGTTGGCAATCCGGTGAATCAGCACGGTGGTTTTTCCGCTGCCGGCACCCGCCAGAAGAAGCAGCGGCCCCTCGGTGGTCAGCACCGCCTCTTTCTGCATAGGGTTCAAATCCTTGAATTGATTGGCGATATACTGCCTTCTGGCCTTTACAAATCGGTTCTGCAAATCCTTTGTCATGGTGTATCTTTCCTGTCTTTTATGTCTTTTTCGTTTCCTCCTATTTTAACCCATTTCCCCCCAAAGGTCAAAGGGTAAATGGCTATTTCATAAATTCCCGCAGCTGGGATAATGCCTTTTTCTCAATGCGGGACACCTGCACCTGGCTTACCGACAGCACCCTTGCCACCCGGTCCTGGGTCAGGCCGTGGTAGTACCGCAGCTGAATTACCAGAGCCTCCCGCTCGGGAAGGGCTCCGATGGCCTGCTTCAGGGACAGCCGCTCCACCAGCTGCTCCTCCGTCTGGGTATCGGAAAGGACGCTTTCCAGGGAAAAACCCTCCTCCCCTGTCTCCTGCTGGATGGATTCAATGGCGGCGGTGGCAGTTTCCGCCATGGCAATCTCCTCAGGAGAAAAGCCGGTCTGCCGGGAGATTTCCAGGATGGTTGGTTCTCTCCCCAGGGCGTGAACCAGCTGATTTCTTGTGGTTTTGATGGCTGCCGCCCGTTCCTTGATTCCCCGGGACACCTTCACTGCACCGTCGTCCCGGAGAAACCGGCGGATTTCTCCCGCAATTTTCGGCACGGCGTAGGTGGAAAACTGGGTGCCGTATGCCAGGTCGAAGCCCTCTACCGCCTTCAAAAAGCCCAGGCAGCCCAGCTGATACAGGTCCTCCGTCTCCGTACCCCGCCCCATAAAGCGCTTGGCCACCGACCAGATGAGGCCGGTATTGGCTTCCACCAGCTCCTCCTTGGCCTGCTGATCCCCCTGCTGGCTCCGGGCAATCAGCTCCAGCGTATCCCTCATGTTCTGCGCTGAAGCCGCCGGCGCATATGTACCGTGGTGCCCTTCCCCGGCTGGGAGGTAACGCTGAAACTGGTCATGAAGCTCTCCATGATGGTAAAGCCCATGCCGCTGCGGTCACTGCCGCCGGTGGTAAACATGGGCTTTCTGGCCTGCTCCAAATCCCCGATACCCACGCCCTTGTCTTTAATCACAATATCCAGCACATTGTCCTTGAGAATCCGGCAGCGAAGGGTGATGATTCCCAGGCCGTTGGGGTAGGCATGGACAATGCAGTTGGTCACCGCCTCGGATACGGCGGTGCGGATGTCCCCCAGTTCCTCCAGGGTGGGGTCCATCTGGGCTGCAAAGCAGGCCACCGCAGACCGGGCGAAGCTCTCATTGGAGGATTTACTGGGAAAATCCAGAATCATATAGTTTTCAAATTTCACGACACTGCCTCCTTAATATCCACAAGTTTATCGATTCCGGAAGCCCGGAACACTTTCATAGGTTGATTGGGCAAGCCGCACAGCACGAGCTTGCCCTCGATTCTTGCCATACACCGCAGGGCGTTGATTACCACCGCAATTCCGGAAGAATCCATAAAGGTTACCTCCTGAAAATCCAGCTGACATACGCTGGGATTGTAGGCCTCTATTTTGCCGGTTATGGCTTCAATATAGGCTTTTGCGCAATGGTGGTCTATCTCCCCTGTCAGCGCAACGGTCAGCTGCCCATTTTCCAGAAAGCTGGTTAACTGCATAATTGCTTCCTCCTTTCATTTGGAAATAGTATAGATTTTTTCTTCCATATTTGCAGTCGGAATCAGGGGCATAAAGAAAGAAGCGGCAAATAAATCCGTAGATTTATCTGCCGCTTTGGGACTTATTGGGTTTACAGCTTCTTCAGGGCTTCCTCGCTCTGCTCCAGCTGGGTAATCAGGTCTTTGGCCTTCTGGGCCTTTTCCCGCTCGGCGTTTACCACGCTTTCCGGGGCTCTTGCGGTGAACTTCTCATTGGAGAGCTTACCCTCAATCATAGCCAGGTTCTTTCTGGCCTTTTCCAGCTCCTTGGCTACCCGCTCCAGCTCCTTGGCCACATCCACCAGCTGTCCCATGGGGATGTAGAGCTTGGCGTCGGCAGTGGTGCAGCACACCATGCCGTCCAGGTTCTCAGGTTCTTTATCCAGCAGGCTCACCTGGTCTGCGTAGGCCAGACGCTGGATGAAGCCCTCGCCCTCGGAAAATGCCTGGGGCTTGGAGGTGACCACAAACAGGGCTGCCTTCTTGGAGGGGGGTACATTCATCTCTGCCCGGCGGTTCCGGATGGCACGGATGGCGTTCATCACGGATTCCATCTCCGATTCCTCAGCAGAAAACTCCAGCTCCTTCCGGTACTCCGGCCACTTGGCCACAATCAGGGCCTCTCCCTCATGGGGCAGGCTCTGCCAGATTTCCTCAGTGATAAAGGGCATGAATGGGTGCAGCAGGCGCAGGGTCTGATCCAGCACATACACCAGAACCTGCAGGGCGGTCTGCTTCTGGCCAGCGTCCTCACTATACAGTCTTGCCTTGGTCAGCTCGATATACCAGTCGCAGTAGGTATCCCACAGGAAGTCGTACACCTTCTGCACAGCCACACCCAGCTCGTACTTTTCCAGGTTCTCCGTGACCTCTGCAATCAGGCGGTTCAGCTTGGAAAGCACCCACTTGTCCGCAATGGTCAGTGCATCCTGGGCAGGCAGGCAGTTCTTTGCATCCTCACCCAGGTTCATCAGCACATAACGGCTGGCGTTCCACAGCTTATTGGCAAAGTTCCGCATGGCCTCGCACCGCTCCACATAGAAGCGCATATCGTTTCCGGGGGAGTTGCCGGTGACCATGTTCATCCGCAGGGCATCGCAGCCGTACTTTTCAATCATCTCCAGGGGGTCAATGCCGTTGCCCAGGGACTTACTCATCTTCCGGCCCTTGTCATCCCGGACCAGTCCGTGAATCAGCACGGTGTGGAAGGGGGTCTTGCCGGTATGCTCGCAGCCGGAGAAAATCATTCTGGCAACCCAGAAGAAAATAATGTCATACCCGGTGACCAGCACATCCGTGGGGTAGAACTTCTTCAAATCCTCCGTAGTTTCCGGCCAGCCCAGGGTCTCAAAGGGCCACAGGGCGGAGCTGAACCAGGTATCCAGCACGTCCGGGTCCCGCTCGATGTGGGTGCTGCCGCACTTTTCACACTTGCAGGCATCCTCCCGGGACACGGTAATGTGGCCGCAGTCGGCACAGGTCCAGGCAGGAATCTGGTGGCCCCACCACAGCTGCCGGGAGATACACCAGTCCCGGACATTTTCCATCCAGTTCAGGTAGGTCTTGGAGAAGCGCTCAGGAACGAACTTGGTCTCCCCTTCCTTTACCACCCGGATGGCTTCCTCCGCCAGGGGCTTCATCTTCACGAACCACTGGGCAGAGATAATGGGCTCCACATCGTTATGGCAACGGTAGCAGGTGCCCACATTGTGGGAGTAGTCCTCCACCTCCACCAGGTAGCCCTGCTCCTTCAAATCTTCCACGATGGCCTTCCGGGCCTCGTAGCGGTCCATACCCTCGTACTTGCCGCCGTAGGCGTTGACCTTGCCGTTATCGTCCAGCACCCGGATTACCTCCAGGTTGTGGCGCAGACCCACCTCAAAGTCGTTGGGGTCGTGGGCAGGGGTCATCTTCACGCAGCCGGTACCAAAGTCCATCTCTGCGTAGTCGTCTGCCACCACGGGAATTTCCTTGTTCACCAGGGGCAGGATTACCTTCTTGCCCACGATGGCGGTGTAGCGCTCGTCGTTGGGGTTGACACACACGCCAGTATCGCCCAGCATGGTTTCAGGACGGGTGGTAGCCACAATGACCTCACCGGTGCCGTCAGCCAGGGGGTAACGGATGTGCCACAGGTGGCCGGGCTTGTCCACATATTCCACTTCTGCATCGCTCAAAGCGGTGACGCAGTGGGGGCACCAGTTGATAATCCGACTGCCCTTGTAGATGAGGCCCTTTTCGTACAGGGAGACAAACACCTCCCGCACTGCCTTGGAGCAGCCCTCGTCCATGGTGAACCGGGCCCGCTCCCAATCACAGGAGGCGCCCAGCTTCTTCTGCTGCTCCACAATCCGGTTGCCGAACTTGTGCTTCCAGTCCCAGACCCGCTCCAGGAACTTCTCCCGGCCCAGGTCGTACCGGGTCAGGCCCTCTTTCCGCAGCTCCTCTTCCACCTTGATCTGGGTGGCGATGCCTGCGTGGTCCACGCCGGGAACCCACAAGGCGCTGTAACCCTGCATTCTCTTGAAGCGAATCAAGGTATCCTGCAAGGTGGCGTCCATGGCATGACCCATGTGCAGCTGACCGGTGACATTGGGGGGCGGCATAACGATGGTAAAGGGCTTGGCCCCTTCCTGCTCCGTGGGACGGAAGTACCCGTTGTCCTCCCACATTTTATAGATTTCCGCTTCTACCTGCTGGGGTTCGTAAACCTTCGGCAGTTCCTTCGCCATAAAAAACACTCCTTTTCAAAATAAAAAGCCCTGAGCAAAATTTGCTCAGGGCGAAAAATACTTTCCGCGGTACCACCTGAATTCCCGCAAAGCGGGCACTCATCAGGCGGTAACGAGCCCAACCGTCCTTCCCTACTGGATTTCAGGAAAGAAGCTCCGGGGCGACAATTCCATGGAATCGGTGCGTGGTTTCACCGACCCCACGCTCTCTGCAATCCTTTTCCAAGGAAAACTCCCCATCTGCGCTTTTAACAGATAGAAAATACCACATTTTTCTCGTTCTGTCAACTAAAATTCCCGGAAACGCCCATAGCCGCTGCGTAAGCGGTGGCCCAGGCGATTTGCAGGTTAAAGCCCCCGGTGTAGGCGTCGCAGTCCAGAATCTCTCCCGCAAAATAAAGCCCCTGAACCTTTTTGGAAGCCATGGTTTTAGGGTCTACCTCCGAGACCTTCACGCCTCCGGAGGTGATGATGGCCTCCGCCACCGGGCGTTTTCCCAGAATCTCCACCGGGAAGGCTTTGAGTAAATCCACCAGTGCTCTTCTCTGCTGCTTTTTCAGGGAATTGGCCTGAAGCTCCCGGGGAATCTCCAGCATATCCAGCACCACAGGAATCATGGAGCGGGGCAGAAGATCCGTCAGGGCATTTTCCATGGTGCGGTTCCGGTACATCTCCAAGTCCCTGAGAATCCGGTCATTCAGCTTCCCTTCCTCCAAAGCCGGCTTCAAATCCAGAAGGAGGCGGCACCCCTCCCCCTTCAGGTGGGCGCTGGCGCTGAGAACCGTGGGGCCGGAAACGCCGAAGTGAGTAAAAAGCAGCTCTCCAAAGTCCTTATAGAGAACCTTGCCTTTGGCGTTTACCAGCTTCACCCCCACGTTGCGAAGGCTCAGGCCCTGCATCCGCTGGCAGATATCCCCGGCGGTTTCCAGAGGCACCAGCGAGCCTTCCGTGGGGGTAATGGTATGTCCCAGGGCTTGTGCCATTTTATAGCCGTCCCCCGTGGAGCCGGTGGTGGGATAGGAAAGGCCGCCGGTAGCCAGAATCACCCATCGGGCAGGGTATGTACCCCCTTGGGTTCTTACTCCGGTGACCGTGCCTTCCTCCTGGAGAATCTCCACTACCCGGTGATGCTCCACATGGACACCGGCTTTTCCCAGCTGGGTTTTCAGGCAGTCCAGGATGGAGGCAGAGCTGTCGGAAACGGGGAACACCCGGTTGCCCCGCTCCACCTTCAAGGGGCATTGGTGCTCCTCAAAAAAAGCCTCGATTCTCTCCGGAGGAAACTTCTCCAGGGCGCTATACAGAAATTTTCCGTTTCTGGGGATGTTGGCCAGCACCTCCTGGGCGGAGCAGTGGTTGGTCACATTGCACCGGCCTTTTCCGGTAATGAGGAGCTTCTTCCCCAGCCGGTCATTCCGCTCCAGAAGCAGAACCTTCTGCCCCCTCTGGGCCGCCACGATGGCTGCAAACATTCCGGCAGGGCCGCCGCCGATGACGATGCCGTCATACCTCATATCTGGTCAGCCCGCCTTTCGTAAATGTTGTTCTCCTGCCAGATTTTTTCCAGCATATCCAGGGTATTTGCCAGGGCTTCCTCCCGGGCTGTGGCCAGGGCCACAATCAGGGCGTTCACCAGGCTCAAGGGCGCCACCAGGGAATCCACCAAAGACAGCATATTGCTCTTGGCCAGCAGCACCAAATCGCAGTACTCCGCCAGAGGAGAGAGCTTGCTGTTGGTAATGCCAATCACCGTGGCTCCTGCCCCCCGGCAATACTGGACACACTTGATGGTGGAGGAGGAGTATCTGGGGAAGCTGAAAGCAATCACCACATCCTCCCGGCCGATTTTGGCAATCCGCTCCAGCATTTCGCTGAAGCCGGAGCCGGTGACCGTGTGGATGTCGTCAAACATATAGTTCAGATAATAGGACAAAAAGGATGCCGGAGCGGAAGCGGATCGGGAACCTACCACATAAATCCGCCGGGCTCCCAGAATCTTCTCCACAGCAGCCCGGAAAGCCTCCCTGTCCACGGATTCGCAGGTCTGGCGAAGCATATCCATGTCCGACTGGAGCACGGAGGTCACCGGGTCCGTATGGCCCATCCGGTCATTGGCCACCTCCATTCTCTGGACGGAGGTCAGCCGGTTCATCACCGATTCCTGCATGGCCTTCTGCATACCGGGATAGCCCTCATAGCCCAGCTCGGTAGCAAAACGCACCACCGTGGACTCGGAAACTCCTGTGGCTCTGCCCAGCTTGTTGGCTGTCATAAAGGCAGCCTTATCAAAGGATTCTGTTAAAAAGTCGGCGATTGCCCGCTGTCCTTTGGACAGTTTCGGGTACCTGGCCTGTAACAATGCAAGAAAATCCTCTTTCATATGTATCTCTCCAATTCATTTCCCCGCAAATCAGCCCCGAAGGGCCTTTACTTCTTCTTTTGTTAAGTACCGCCATTTTCCCAGAGGCAGCTGCCCCAGGGATAGGCTCCCCTCCCGGATTCGCTTCAGGCGCTGCACTTCCATTCCGGCGATGGCGCACATCCGGCGAATCTGCCGGTTGCGGCCTTCGTGGATGGTAATTTGCAGCAGTGCTTTGTCTCCGGTTCTTTTTTGGCACTTTACAGCCGGTTTTCGGATTCGGTAGCCGTCCAGCTCTATGGGCTGGGACAGTCTTTCCAATCCCTCCGGGCTGAACCCCTGCACCCACACCTGGTACACCTTATCCACCACATAGCTGGGGTGCATCAGGTGATTGGCCAGTTCCCCATCGTTGGTCAGAAGGAGCAGCCCCTCAGAATCCATGTCCAGCCGCCCCACCGGGTACACCCGCTGGGGGCAGTCGGAAACCAGCTGGGAGACGTTTTTCCGACCTTTTTCATCCGACAAGGTGGTTACATAGCCTCTGGGCTTATGCAGCAAAATGTAAATTGCATCCGGCGTGGATGGGAGGGGTCTCCCATCCACCAGAATGGTATCTTTCTCCGGATCTGCCCGGTCGCCCAGGCCGCAGACCTGTCCATTGCAGGTGACACGTCCCTGCAAAATCAGTTCCTCCGAGGCACGGCGGGAGGCTACCCCCCGGCTGGCCATGATTTTCTGTATCCGTTCTTCCATGCCCCGGCTCCTTTCTTAATCTGCTCGCTCAATGGTAGCCCCGTACACCAAAGGCACCTTTGCCACAGCGGTACCGTCCACCAGAATGTGGGCAAAGCCTGCCTCCTGCCCCTCTGCCACCGGGGCATAAGCAAAGCCCGCCTCCGGCAGGGAGATGGTCACCCGTTCCCCCTGGGCCAGGGAATAGGAAAAGTCCTCTGCCGCAATCAAATCCACAGACGTTTCCTGTCCTCCTGCCAGCTCCAGTTGCCCCAGGGTCTGCCCCTGGCGGATTAGCTTCTGTACCGTAAATCGGGAGAATCCGTCCTCAATCAGGGTTTTATGGTCCTGCCAATCGTCAGGGGCATTGAAGGTGACAGCAATCAACTGCCGTCCCATTCGGGTCACGCTGGATATGAGAATCCGGCCCGCTGCCTTGGTATAGCCGGTCTTTACCCCATTTGCCCCCTCCAGCTGCCAAAGGAGCTTATTATGGTTCCGCAGGCACCGCTCACCGATGGTAATGGTTTTGGTGCTGACGGTCTGGGCAAAAATGGGATTCTGCATGGCATAGGCCGTAAGAATGGCCATATCCCGGGCAGTGGAGTAATTCCCCGGGCTGTCCAGGCCGTTGGGATTGGCGAAGTGGGACTGGGTCATTCCCAGCCTGTGGGCTTTGTCATTCATCAGCTCTGTAAAGCCCTCCACCGTACCGCCGCAATAGATAGCCAGTGCCACCGCCGCATCGTTGCCGCTTTGGAGCATCAGGCCGTAAAGCAGCTCCTGGACCGTCAGCACTTCCCCTTCCTTCAGGTACATGGAAGAGCCCTCGATACCTACGGCCTCTTTGGGAATTTTCACCCTGTCCAGCACGTTGGTCTGCTCGCAGATTACCAACGCCGTCATAATCTTGGTGGTGCTGGCAATGAGGCTCTTTTCCTCTGCCTGCTTTTCATACAGCACCCGCCCGGTTTGGGCGTCAATCAAAATGGCACACTCAGCAGAGATTGCCCCGGCCTTTACCGGCAGAAACAAGATGGCAGCCAGAATTCCGACCGCCACCCCTGCAAATATTCGTTTCAAGTTCATCACCCCGGGATAGTTTGTCCCCGGGATTTTCCCTTATTCCTGGTTTTTCTTTCTGGAATCGATAAAATCTGCGATTCTGTCCAAAGTTTCCGGCACCAGCTCCACAATCCGGTCTGCGGTGGTATTGGCAGGTGCCGTCACGGGAACCATCCGCACACTGCCGTCCTTGATAATCAGGAAAGCCACCGGAGTCACCCGGACACCAGCGCCCACGCCGCCGCCGAAGGGATTTTCCTTGTTGGGAACCTTGCTGGAAAAGTCAGAGCCGCCCCCGCCGATTCCCACACTGATTTTGGAAATAGGGAGGAGGGTGACATTTTCCCCCACGGTGATGGGGTCACCCACCACGGAATTGGAATCCAGCATTTCACGGATTTTGGTAATGGTTTTATCCAACATATTGGGTAAATTCTGGCTCATTTCATTCCACCGCCTTTTTCATTTTGGTGCTTTTCAGCAATTTCCAACCATAGCGCAGGACAAGGCTCAGAAGCCGTCCCAGGGTTATGGTAATATCTGCTCTTCCATAGAACAAAGTGTTATCTCCGGCAAAATCACAGCCTACCTGCAAATCCTGCTTTTTGATTACAAATGCCCGGTTCAGTAGTGCCTGTAGGTTTCCCAGGGCCGCCCAGGCTCTTCCGTAGTTCACCGCCAGGTCGCAAGGATCGCCTCCTGCCAGAAGCAGATACCCCTGGAGCCTGGTGATGCGGATTTTCCTGCGCAAATCCCCCAGAAAGGGAACAATCAGGTGCACAAGGGTCTTAAGTTTTTCAAAGTCCCACGGTGCATCTTCTTCCTGCTTTTCTTCTTTGGAAGATTCTTTCTCTTTCTCGGTGAATACCTCCGGTTTTGCTTCTTCGGAAAGTTTTTTCCCTTTCCACTGGGAAGCTTCCTGTTTTTTCTCCTGACGGGAGGGATTTCCGGAGTTTTTTTTCGGCGTTTTTTCCTTTTGGGGTTTCTCCTTCTTGGTTTTTCGGGGGTATAGTGGGATTTTAACCTTCCAGATAATAAGATAAACCTTCGGCCCCTGCTTTCCGTATACAGCGCCGATTCCCAGAGGGAGCAAGCAGAAAAGAATCAGTATCCCGGGGATAATCAGCCAAAGCATTCCTTAGCCCTCCTTTGCAGGTTCTTCCCCTTCCTCCTCCGGTATCACCGGCTCGCCCAGATTCACCTTCTCAATCTCCGGCAGCTCCTCCAGGGAGGTAAGGCCAAAGGTTTTCAGGAAATTGGGGGTTGTTTTATACTGGATGGGACGGCCGGGGACATTCAGTCTGCCGGCCTCCTGAATCAGCTTCTTGTTCAAAAGCCCGGAGATGGAATAGCTGCTGTCCACGCCCCGGATCTGCTCCACCATGGCTTTGGTGGCCGGTTGATAATAGGCAACAATGGTCAGGGTCTCCAGCTGGGAGGCGGAGAGCTTGGGGGGCTTCCGGGTTTCCAGGGCTTTTGTGATAAAGTCTGCCATCTGGGGAGAGGACACCATCTGATAGCTGTTTTCCAGCCGGAGAATCCGGATTCCCCGGCGGTCAAAGGCCAGCTGGTCAGCTAGGGCATCCGCGGCCTCCCGGATTTCCTTTTCGTCCGTTTCCAGGGCCATAGCCAGGCGGGAGATTTCCACACTTTCTCCGGCGGCAAACAGGATGGCCTCGATTGCACGTTGTAATTCTGTCTGGTCCATTAAGAATGCTCCTTCTCAGTCTGCTCCGGTGCCTTAATCAGGCGGACATTGGGGTTCTCCCCGGACACATCGTCCTCCAGGGTTACGGAGTTGGTTTTGCACAGCTCCAGAATTGCCAGGAAAGTAGCCACAATCTCCGACCGGCTACGATTTCCCCGGAACAGGTTTTTCAGCCGCTCCACGCCCCGGAGAATCAGCCGGCGGAGAAGCTGGCCTGATTTCTTTGCCACCGGGTAGGGCTCCTTGCCTACGATTCCCTTGAAATTGGCAGTGGGGGGCGGCAAACGCCGCTGATTCCGCTGGGAAATCTCATCCAGCGCCCGAAGCAAGTCCTCCGGCTCGTGACGGTACCGGTAGGTACCATCCCGTTTCAGAGGCTCCGGCTGCTTGGTAAACATACTTCTGCCGATTTCGTTCCGGGGCTCCAAAAGGGTGATGGCAATGCGAATCTGGTCCATGGCCTCCCGGCGGCGCCGTTCCAGCAGGGATTGCCGCAGCAAATCCAGCTCCGTCTCCGCCTCCGCAGCCTCCGCCGAAGACAGAAGCATTTTGGTCTTAATCAGCATCAGGTGAGACGCCATGGTGATAAATTCGCTGGCAATCTCCATATCCAGCCGCTTCATTTCATCCAGGTAGGCCAGGTACTGCTCCAAAATAGCGGTAATAGACACATCCTCAATATCAATTTTATTCTTGCTCAGCAGCAGGAAGATAACATCCAGAGGCCCTTCAAAGTCCTCCATGGATTCATCCCGGGTATGCACAATCCCTTCCAGCCGGTATTTCGGTTCTGACATGGGCACTCCTTTAATCCATACACATAATTGGTTACATTATAGCAGGAAGCGGTTAAAACTGCAAGCATTTGCAAAAAATTTACCCACTTTTCCGGAAAAACGGAAAGGGATTGCAATTTTCCCCAGAATGTGCTATAAATAGACTATGCTTTTGGTGGAGGTGCACGTATGGCTCAACGTAGAAATCGCTATCGGGAGATGGAGCGGGTAATGACCTATGCCCTGCTGGCAGGTCTGGCTCTTTTTATTCTATATCTTGTGTTTGCCGGCACCGGTGTGAAAGGTTTGAAGTTCATAACCGGTATTATAACCATTTTGGATGGTGGTTTAATCCTGGGCTTTCTGTATCTGACCCAGGAGCTGAAAAAACGCCGCAGCCGCTGGATCACAGCCGGTGGGCTGAGTTTGGTGGTTTGCACCCTGGTTTCCCTGCTGTTGGGATTTCCTGGTTAAATAATTGGCGCAGGTTTTGAAAAAACCTGCGCCTTGTTTTTTTAAGTTTCCAAAAGAATCAGAGGCACTTCCATTTCCTCCGTCATGGAGGTGTGGTGACCTTTGAAGCGTTTGCTATGGGGTGTCAGCAAGGCGATTTTGTGGGTGTAGGTTCCCAGGGCGATGTAATCTCCCAGAAGGTAGCCCATACTACCCCGCTCCCCGAACACCCCCCGTTCAATGAGATGTTCCGAGGCAAAAAGCTGGAAGTCCCGGGCGTACTTCTCCTGAAAATAGCTTTCAAACTCCCGGCGGTACTGAGGCTTTACCAGAAAAGCCGGGGCTCGGGCTTCCAGGAAGGGATAGGTTTTCAGCATACCCATGAGCTTTTCGTCTCCATACAGGTCTACATATCCTGCAATATCCACCTGCCCATGGTCTGCCGACACAATCAGCAGGGTGTCCTTCACAGTTTTCAGAAAGTTTTGGATTCCCCTGGAAATCTCCCCCATGACCTCCCGGGCCTGGGGACTGGATACCCCCTGCTGGTGCATGACGGCGTCCGGCTCCGGGCAATAGCCGTAGACAAAACCAGGGCCCGCCTCCCGGCAGCTTTCCTCCAGGGCCTGCCAGAATTCCCCCAGGGTACGGAAAGTCCGGTTTCCTTTTCGGTTTGTTACGGGGATATAGTCCGGAAAAACCGTGTGAATGTGCCGCTCCGTCTGACTCTGATCAAAGTAATACGTCCCCTGGTCTATGGGGTAATCCTGGGGACGCACCCGCTCCTGGGTCATAGAATCCCGGCGGAGGAAGATGTCCACATTCTGCCCCAGCTTGGGAAAATGAAGGCTCCAGCCGAACCAGCCATGCTCCAAAGGCAGCCGGTTGGTCATCAGGGTGCGGGTTGCGTTGGTGGTGGTAGAGGGAAAAGTGGAGGTGAGAACCTGTACGCTATGTTTCCTCAGCAGGTCATTTTTCCCCAGCCCCCGCTCCATGGGATAAATTCCCAGCCCATCAAAGCAAAGGTAGACCACATTTTTATAATCCCGGGAAAGAGCCTCCTGCAAAACCGGCAGCACCGGGTTCTGATTGGGAGCATGGAGAAACTCCGCTAAGGTTGCAGAGATATTGCCTACCCCATTGGAAAAATCCGGGTATATCCAGGAATTCATAGGACACCTCCTTTTTAGGGTTCACTCTCCTGTAAAGCTCCCAATCCCAAAGAATTTGTCAAAGAAAGCCTTTAATTTTTCAATAATGGTTTGCTTTTTCTGGGCACGTTTTCCGCCGCCGAAGCGGGAGACGGGGGGCATCAGCTTGTCAATATCCGTGCCGGTGGTTTTGAGTTCTCCATCACGGAACGCATTTTCCAAAAACTTTCTGGTTTCCGGTTCCCGGAGCTTTTCCTCCTGGATGATTTGTGACAGCTCCCTCTCCCGGGCTTCGCCCACGAAGCTGTGCCACTCATTCATCACATCGTCAACATCGTTGATTCCTGCAATGAATGTTTCGATCAGTTCCTTTTTGCTGCGGAGCTGCGGGCTGGCATCTACGGCTTTCTGGATGGTGATCAGTATTTCCTTGTCGTTTCCATGGGAATCGTGATACTTCTTTACCAACATCAGAATGTAGTCGATATTGACCTCAATCTGCCGAATCAGTTCAATTTCAAAGACGATATCGTCGGTGATATCCTCTTTATCGCCTTTCTTTCGGTTTACCCACTCATCCCGCAAATCCTGATACCGGCCCAGGTAATCCTGCAAATCCCGCTCCGAAATCAATTCCCGGTCTTTGAATTCATCAAAGGAAGCAAGGAGATTTCGCATCCGCAAAACTGCACCGAACAGGCAGATAAAATCCTTCTGATTTTCCTCTCCCTCAATCCGGGGCTGGGACAGGGGGAACTTTTGAAAAAGCTCTGCCATCATATCCGTGTAGCCGGGATGCTGTTTTCCATCCTTGTCGGTGTAACCGGAGTAGTAGTCCTCAAATTTATGCAGCAGAACAATCCCACTGGCATTTCTGTCTCCAAACAATGCGATGGCTGCATCTACCCGCTTTTGGAGGTTGCGGAAGCAGACGATGTTTCCAAAGGTTTTGATGGAATTCAAAATCCGATTGGTGCGGCTGAATGCCTGAATGAGGCCGTGCATTTTCAGATTCTTATCCACCCATAGTGTATTCAGAGTGGTCGCATCAAAGCCGGTCAGGAACATATTTACCACAATCAGCAGATCCAGTTCCTTGTTTTTCATCCGCAGGGATACATCCTTGTAGTAGTTCTGGAACTTGTCGCTATCGGTGGAATAGTTGGTATGGAACATTTCGTTGTAGTCCCGGATGGCAGCGTCCAGAAAATCCCGGCTACTCTGATCCAGGGCACTGGTGTCCTCGCTGTTTTCCTCATCCAGAATGCCGTCCGCTTCCTCCTCGTTGGCTCCATAGCTGTAAATCAGAGCCACCCGTAGCTTTTTGGTGGGGTCGGCCGCCATCTGCTTTTTGAACTCCTGGAAGTAGAGCTTGGCCATAGGCACCGAAGCCACGGCGAAAATGGAGTTGAAGCCGCTGAGGCGCTGCTTCTGCTTGACCTCCTCTACTGCGCCATGCTTACCGGAAGCCACCTCAGCGATGTTTGTCAAGGTGTTGAACAGATAGGTCTTGTCCCCCCGGTAGGTCTTCTGGTCGAAGTGCTCCAGGATGTACCGGGTCACCAGTTCCACCCGCTGGGGCGCCATGAAGGCTTTTTCCCGGTCAATATCCCAGACACTTTTATCATCGATGTCCGGCTCCACATCCATGGTTTTGATATAGTCCACCCGGAAAGGCAGCACATTCTTGTCATTGATGGCATCTACGATGGTATAGGCATGGAGCTGGTCGCCGAAGGTCTGGGCGGTGGTGAAGAATTGGGCTCCGGCGGCCGCCCGGGCATTGACTGCAAAAATCGGCGTACCGGTGAATCCAAACAGGTGATACTTCTTGAAATTCTTGACGATGGCGGCGTGCATGTCCCCAAACTGGCTGCGGTGGCACTCGTCGAAGATGATAACCACCCGCTTGTCATACACCGGATGGTTCTTCTCCTTCTTGATGAAGGTGGACAGCTTCTGGATGGTGGTGATGATAATATGGGCGTTGTCGTCCTCCAGTTGCTTTTTCAGGATGGCGGTGGAGATATTGCTGTTGGCCGCACCTTTTTCAAAGCGGTCGTATTCCTTCATGGTCTGGTAGTCCAGATCCTTCCGGTCCACCACGAAAAGCACCTTGTGGATATAGGGCAGCTGGGAGGCAAGCCTTGCCGTCTTGAAAGAAGTCAGGGTCTTTCCGCTGCCGGTGGTGTGCCAGATATAGCCGCCGCCCTCGATGGTGCCGTATTTTTTGTAGTTGTTGGCAATTTGGATGCGGCTGAGAATCCGCTCGGTGGCGGTAATCTGATAGGGCCGCATAACCATGAGCATATCCTCAGAGGTGAAAATGCAGTACCGGGTCAGCACATTCAGGATGGTGTGCCTGGCAAAGAAGGTGCGGGTAAAATCCACTAAATCGGGAATCACCTGATTGTTGGCATCTGCCCAGAAGGAGGTAAACTCAAAGCTGTTGCTGGTTTTCTGCTTTTTGATTTTGCCGCCGGAGGCCTCCCGAATGGCACCGATACGGGTAGAGTTGGAGTAGTACTTGGTGTTGGTGCCGTTGGAGATGACAAAAATCTGCACATACTCAAATAGGCCACACCCTGCCCAGAAGGAGTCCCGCTGGTAACGGTTAATCTGGCTAAAAGCCTCCCGGATTGCCACGCCCCGGCGTTTCAGCTCAATATGTACCAGGGGCAGGCCGTTCACAAGTACCGTCACATCGTAGCGGTTGTCGTGGTGTGCCCCCTGCTCCCGGCTCACCTCATACTGATTGATGACCTGGAGACGGTTGTTGTGGATGTTCTTCTTGTCCAGAAGGGAGATGTTCTTGGAGGTACCATCGTCCCGGTGGAGCACCTGCACGAAGTCCTCCTGAATCTTCCTGGTCTTCTCCACAATATGCTCATTGGGGTTGGCAATGGCGTTGTTAAAAAACTGCTCCCACTCGCTGTCGGTGAACTGGTAGCCGTTCAGGGCTTCCAGCTGGCGGCGCAGGTTGGCAATCAAATCCGCCTCCCGGTGGATTTGCAGATACGCATAGCCCTGCCGGGTGAGCAGCTGGATGAATTCCCGCTCCAAGGCCGCCTCGTTCTGGTAGCTGTCGGAGCGGTTTTTCACCGGCTCGTAGGAGGTGACGACGGTGTTTTCGGTTGTGGCGGCGACGATGTTAAATAAACTCATCGATTCCAAAACCTCCCTTCTACTCTTTGCTCTGACGGAATAAAGAGACTTGCATAGGAGTGTAATTGAGGAAGATTGACTGGTAAGTAGTTCTTTTTCTCATCGTACTCTTTAGGCCTAAAAGGATCATAGGACTGAACAAAGTTCCAATGTGGAATAACAATACGCAATTCCGCCTGTTTCACATACTCAGGAAATTTCCAGAATAACTCTTCCGGAGAATTCGGTTCTTCTTCAAAAGTGTCAAAACGCTGGTGCCTTGAATAGTCTATTACATTTGCAAAAAGGACATCTTCATTTGGAGCCGAAATATTGTATCGCTCTTGCGTCAAATTATATTTATTTTTCCGTATGGCGATTGGAATTTGTTTTTCCAATTCATTGAGCAACCCACGAAAATCTTGAACAAGAAGTACGCCCATTTTTTCATTAGCATATCCCATATACTGGGCATACCTGTCAGCCCGGAACACCCACATGTTCTTTGTTTTGTCCCATACAAATAGACCGTCCTCTGGGTTTGCATGTGACATCGAGTAAAAGCAGAGCGCAGGTGTTAACAAAGTTGGTACATAACGTATAAATTCAAAGTGTGGGTCTTTCGGATCAGGAAACCGTTGAAGATTGTTTTCAATACGTTGACCTTTTGAATCAAAAATGTCAATTTTTTTACCTTTAGGAACACGTGAAAAGACACACTCGCAGGGATCCCCTGTAGTCATATTACCTTTTTGGGAATAGTGTACCCAGTTCGCCGCACACCCAAAAAACAGTCTGTTATTATCCCAGCAGTCTATCATAGTATCCTTATGACCGATTCGTAGTAACACCGAAGCATTAAAATGGCTTTCAAGTTTACTCATTCGATGCACTTCCACTTCTTTCAAAAGTTAGCAATTTGTCCCTGTAATACTCATACTGTTTTTGTCTGGCTTCGATCTCCGCAGGAAGGCCGTTAGTCAAGTCATTGCAAAGGGTATCGAAGCGGTCGAGGATAGATACGATACGGTGTTGTTCTTCCAGTGAAGGAAGGGGTATGGCAAATTTTCGTATCTTCTCCATAGGAATGTTCTGCATAGACGAAGACTGTAAAAGTTTATTTATTTGTGTTTTCCAAAAGTTTCTGCTCTGGAAATAGTATCGCATATACTGAGGACTTAGTCTATCATCTACGGAGCGAATCAGGGCTACATTGGGAGCTAAGTAATATTTATCTTCCTTATCTATAAGCGCCACTTGTCCGATAGTTCCCACATAGGTAAAAAGCATATCTCCAATATGCAATTTGCTTCTTGTTAATTTGGGAAAGTCGCTATTATCAATATACTTTACATCGGTCAAATCCAATTTCCCATTTTTCACATTCAGGCCGCGCAATGCGATTATTTTTCCAGAATCTGCGTACCGCACATATTTTGTAAATTCGAACCCAGCAAGTTTTGTAACAACCGCAACATCACCTAATGTAACCAAAGGAACATCGTCTGCAAAAGTCAGTAACTCATCCCGATAATGCTCATACTGCTTTTTTCTTGCGGTGAGTTCTTCGGTGAGTTTCGTGTTAAGTTCTGCGGTGAGCTCTGTAAACTGGTCCAGAACCCGCACAATTTCCTGTTGGACTTCCATGGGTGGAACGGGCATTTCAAAGTCCTCTGTCACCCTTAATGAAATTTGCGGAAGGGAACCCATACCAGACGCAGCATCTCTAAACTTCCCTATATTGTTCTTCAGCACATAATAGAGAAATTTCACTGCAATCTTATTCTTATGAGTATATGCCCACATTTCATTTTTAAAGGTGAAGGGCTTTTCGTAATAAACAGCATCAATTACACCACGGGATTGAACCACTACTGCCGGGACTCTTATTATATTTGCTTTTGGAATATCTTTCTCATAGGCATCAATAACAGTTTTACCACCAGCGAAGATACGAATATCACCATCTAACGCTTCAATTTCCTTCATTTTCGCTGCGGTAATAGGGGTTCCTTTCAATCTCTGATATTCTTCTTTTATTGGCTTAAACTTCACCCCATATGGACAAAGCTCTTGTATCAATTTATCAAGTTGATTCAAGCTGTTTCACCTCTCCCACTGTCCCAGCCCAGATTTCCTATCTCTGCGGCAAATTCCTGGTTTTTAATTACATTTTCGATAACCCCAACAATGAGAAGCCGAAGTGACTGATATTTACTCAAGGCAATTTCTTCATCATAACTTCCATGTACAATGTTACTCAATTCCTCAAATAATGTATAACGCTTTTCAGAAAACTGTTTTGGAATAATATTCCACTTAGTGTCTACCTCTTTCAACAGAGTCTTAAATTTTTTTCGGTTCCCAGATTTATCTTTCTTTTCTATGTTAGCAGAATCTGCAACTTGAACGGCAATTAGCTCATAAGCCTTTCGGAGATATACTATAGCTCCAGCACCGAGCCCTTCTCGATAAGCTTGATCCGCCTTATTGATAAGTGCTTCATACTCTCCATAGCTACTTCTGGAACTGAGTTTTACCCCATCTGACAGTTTTTCTGATTTTTTGATGATGCGCACTTTGGGTGCTACCGATGTAATATCACCATCGCACTCAATCAAAAACCACATTTGTGCTGTTGCTCCACATACACAGCTAAGTACACAATCAATACTGATTAAACTTTTATTGACAAATACGCAGGATAGATTTCCTTTGGAATAAAAGGTACGCATATCCTCACATTTCTCACAAAAATAGTTTAATCCAATTGTACCCACATTTAAGTCCACTTTTTGTCCGATTTTTCCAGATTTATTAACTAGAAAGCCTTCCACTTGCACATATTCTGCTGTTGCTGGTTTTGACAAGACAACACTAAGACGCATAGCTGACTACACCTCAATCTCCGCAATGATCTTATCAATCTCCGCCCGCAGCGCTTCCTCCCGGGCTACAATCTGGGCAATCTGGGCGTTGAGCTGCTGGATGTCGATTTTTTCCCGGGTGTCCTCAGCTTCTACATAGGTAGAGACGGAAAGGTTATACTCCTGCTGCGCAATCTCCTCATAGGCTGCCAGGTGAGAGAAGTGGGGCTCCTGGGTGCGGTTTGCGAAGGTGTCCACGATGCGGTCGATGTTCTCCGGGGTGAGCTTATTGTGATTGGTCACCTTGATGCATTCTTTGGTGGCATCAACAAACAGAGTTCTATTGTCTGCTTTGTTCTTTTTCAGCACCATGATACAGGTGGCAATACTGGTGCCGAAAAACAGGTTGCTGGGCAGTTGGATGATGCAGTCGATGAAATTATTGTCAATGAGATACTGGCGGATTTTCTTCTCTGCCCCGCCCCGGTACAGGATGCCGGGGAAGCAGACGATGGCGGCGGTACCGCTGGGGGCCAGCCAGGACAGGCTGTGCATGATAAAGGCCAGGTCTGCCTTGCTCTTGGGGGCCAGCACACCGGCAGGAGCAAAGCGGGGATCATTGATAAGCAGGGGGTTCTCGTCTCCCGGCCACTTGATGGAATAAGGCGGGTTGGAGACAATCAGTTCGAAAGGCTCATCGTCCCAATGCTGGGGAGCGGTGAGGGTGTCCTCGCAGGCGATGTCGAATTTATCAAAGCCGATGTCGTGGAGGAACATATTGATACGGCACAGGTTATAGGTAGTGATATTGATTTCCTGCCCATAGAAGCCGTTGCGCACCCCCTCGTGCCCCAGCACCTTCACCGCCTTCAGCAGCAGAGAACCGGAACCGCAGGCCGGGTCATAAACCTTATTGACCTCGGTCTTGCCCACAGTGCCCAAGCGGGTCAGAAGCTCCGACACATCCGCCGGCGTGAAGAACTCGCCGCCGGATTTTCCGGCGTTGCTGGCGTACATGGTCATCAGGTATTCGTAAGCATCCCCGAAGGCATCAATCTGGTGGTCCTTGACTTCCCCCAAATCCATGGCAGCGATACCGTTGAGCAGCTTCACCAGTTTTTCATTTTGCTTGGCTACCGTGGCCCCCAGCTTGTTGCTGTTCACATCGAAATCATAAAACGGTTCGGCAAAATCACTTGCCCACTGGCTGCTCTTGGTGGATTCCTCGATGTGGCGAAAAACGGTTTCCGATTTTCTACAAATTATTATATTATGCCCTTTGATGATACACAAGGGTCATTTTCGCCGCTGCAACAATCCCATAAATGGGGCTGATCTAGTGGTTGGCTGGCCTGCGGCATGGGGGGCAGTTCAGAGCGGAACAACTGAAAACACAGAGCAGCCCGGCCCGAATGAACGACGGGTTGTGCTGGGATCCTTAATGGAATGACAC
>OVXI01000114.1_pt1 | contig 21006 bp, 16 predicted proteins | sample 1732031 | NCBI WGS metagenome assembly OVXI01 (sample SAMEA4545821, study PRJEB24839) | metagenome | biome: chicken; feature: ceca content | place: Italy | collected 2013-05 | reverse complement strand
TGATTCGCTTGTTCTACCCCTTGCAGGCCTCTTTTTTGTACTGTCCGCACAATATTGGGCGGTTCAAACACGATGTTTTCAAGGCTTTTCTTTTTTCATAAGTGGCACAAAGCAAAGGGCATTTCTCGACTGCGCCCGAATCAGCTATACCCCTTGCGATATTGATTTTGGCCTAATTTCGACTTGTTTTTATAAAACGCGATCCCAGTTTGTGTATGCCATTCAGCCGCCTGCATTTGTACTCAAGCAAGCAGTACCCCCGAAAGCCTATATCGTTTCCCGCATTATCTTACAGGGTAGTCCCTTTATAAAGATCAGCAAAGTCCCGTTGCAATGCCTTGCTCTCGTCAGGGTAATTCTACTATAGGTGTTCACATGGATTGCTACTTAGTTGTTATTAGTGCAGCGTCGCTGGAGGGACGCCAACTCTCAGGCGTCCAGCACTTTGTCCAGCTCCTTTTCTGAGTGACGGACCAACAGCGCCGGGACATTGTTCAGCGGACCATTGATTTCGTATTCGGGGGAATTTTCTTCTCGCCGATTCGTGTTGTCCTTCGCCATCTGTGTGATATCTGTATTGTTCACCAAGTTATAGATATATCCGCATACCTGGCAGGCTCGCTGGCTTTCCGGTGGCCACGTTCGGACACGATTTTATATTCTCCGGCTTTTTTGGGACGGATGACATTGGGTTAAGTAACACCCTTGCCCTTCATTCTTTTTCTGCTGTTCAAAAGCCTTCATTTTACCGTCATACGCCTAAGTGTTATCTCCTTTCTGAAGCTCGAGCTCGTCCAACTGTCGCCATCCTCATCCAGGTATCCCGATATATATGCTCGAAATGCCTGGAGGCTATATCTACTAGAAAAACCTTTTTGTCTTCCATGGCAATGCCAACACCCAAATCTTCGCTGGTCGTGGTCTTTCCTTCACCTCCCTTCTGGTTGACAATGGCAATTACAGTTGCTTTTGGGGCCACATCGTCCTTCATCTTTTTCATCTCTCATTTATAATCATCATTTCGATTGATGTGATGATGGATGTGTGTTACAATAATGGTGTTCATTTTGCTTCTGTGGAGGTTCCATGCATGAAAAGCAAACAGCCACCCTTTGAAATCACACACCAGATCATTGACAGCGTGGCGCAGATTGCCGAGCTGGTGGGCCGGCTGACTGCTGTCAGCTCACTGCCTGCAAACCCCACTCTGCGCCGGTCCAATCGGATTCGGACCATTCACGGCTCTCTGGCCATCGAGCAGAACACGCTTTCTCTTGAGCAGGTCACGGCTGTGCTGGGCGGCAAACACATTCTCGCGCCGCCCAAAGACATTGCCGAGGTCAAAAATGCCTATGAGATTTATGAGCGCCTGGACGAGCTGGACCCGTACTCGGTAGACGACCTGCTGCTGGCCCACGGCATCATGATGCGCGGTTTGATAGAAGAAGCCGGGGTATTCCGTTCCCGGCCAGTGGGCGTGGTAGACAGTCAGGGGCGGGTGGTTCATTTTGGGACGCTGCCTCAGTATGTCCCTGGCCTGATTGCAAACCTGCTGGACTGGACCCGGAATAGTGATCTGCATATGCTGATCCGTAGTTGTGTCTTTCATTATGAGTTTGAACTGATCCACCCCTTTGCCGACGGCAACGGACGGGTGGGCCGACTGTGGCATACCTTGTTGCTCTCCCGGTGGAATCCGGCCTTTGCCTGGCTTCCGGTGGAATCCGTCATCCATGACCGCCAGCAAGGGTATTATGATGCCATCAACACTTCCAACAACGCGGGGGAATCCACTGCGTTCATTGAGTTCATGCTGTCGGCCATTCAGGCAGCCCTCACCGAGGCCATCAGCGCGGGTGATGGTATGAGCGATGAAGCACCCGACAAGGAGACTGTCCGTTGGCGTCAAATCGAGACGTATCTCAAGAGCCACGACCGCATCCGAAACGCCGATGTGCGGGCGCTGTGCGGCGTGTCGGCTGCGACGGCCAACCGTATCCTTGTCGCTTTGGTTGCCAGTGGACGCCTGGTGAAAGTCCATTCCGGCAAGTATTGGGCCTACCGGCTACCTTTACCAATGGAATAATGCATTGCCAATTGATTACATCTATGGCATAATTCACCACAAATTATATTTGTCATTGTAAGGGGGTCTTTATATGACAAACATTCCAGTTGATTGGGACTGCTTTGCGTTTAAGTTCTCTCAAAATCCCAGAGCTTCCTTTGAAAGCCTCGCTACAACGCTATTCTGTTATGAGATGCATCTGCCGGGAGGCGTTTTTCGATATTTCAACCAGCCATACATCGAAACACAGCCCGTACAAGCTCCCGACGGGCTGCAGACTGGTTTTCAGGCCAAATATTACGATGCGGCCACCCCTCTTTCATCCAAGGAAAACGACCTAAAAAAGATCATCACAGACGCAAAGAAGAAATATCCCGATCTCCAGCGAATTCTTTTCTATCTCAACAAGGAGATGTCGGCCAGCACCCTTGATGGAACCCAAAAGCCTGCCTATCAGCAGGCCATTGAACAGTGCGGAGAAGCGGAAGGCGTCCTCGTTGAGTGGCGGGTTCCCAGCCATATGGAGCAAATCCTTTTGCATCTGCCTCTTGTGCGCGATCTGTATTTCAATCCCAATCCCGGGATGGCCCAGTGGATGGATTGGATTCAAAGCAGAAGCCAATCCATTTTCCATAACATCCAGTCTTCCATTTCGTATCAGGGCAGCCAGATCAAGGTCCGGCATGATATCCAGGCCCTCGGCAAACTGTGGCAGTCAGAGCATGCAGCCTGTGTTGTTTATGGCGATGCTGGTACCGGCAAATCCGGAATCGTGAAAGATCTCGTCCAGCATCAGGAAGCACAAGGAGATCAAAGCGTTTGCCTTTTCTTTTCCTCTACTGATCTTGATGTTGAAGAAGAAAATCTATTTCTGAATAAATATGGGCCTTACCAGCTGGAAGATCTTTTTTCTGCCTATTGCCAGGAAAACCGGAAAGTTTGCATCATTGAATCCGCAGAGAAATTTTCTGCATTATCCTACCCGAAAGTCTTTGATTCCATTATTCAGCAGTTTATCAACCATGGATGGAAAATGATTTTCACCATTCGTACAATCTATAAAGACAGTTTTTGTAGGAATGTTCTCAAAGACGTCACCTATGATTCATTTCAAGTAAAACCTATCACCCACACCGAATTGCAAAATCTCTCGGTCCAATACCAGTTTCCACTGCCTCAGAACCAGAAACTTTGCAGCCTTCTGCAGGATCTCTTTTATTTGCAGTTGTACTTAAAGCTGGATCTCTCCAGTCTGGATCAGATCTCTTCCGAAGAAATGTTTCTGCGGCAAGTCTGGGACGGCGTCATCTGCAACATCCGGCACCGCGCCGGCGGTCTTCCCGTCCGGCGAGAAGAAATGGCAGTGCGCATTGTCCTCTCATTGTTACAGCGGGAGTCCAGTATCTACAGAAGCAACGCAAGAGATGACCAGGATGCACTGATAGCCCTGGAGGAAAGTGGGATTATTGCCGTCTATGACAATTCCCCAGATCTCTGGATGATGGGCCATGATGTCTATGAAGAACTGATCGTAAAACACATCCTAGATCAGCGATATCAGGAAGAGACAGATGTCAAGCAGGTTTTGAATGGATTCGGTCTATCCCTCCGGGCCAGGAAACTATATCGTATTTGGTTGGAATCCATAATTGCCAACGGCGCGGACCACTGTCCCAGTTTTTTAATCTCTGTATTTCAAAGCGATCTGGATCAGACATGGAAGGATGAAACCATGATCGCTCTGATGCAGGCCGAAGAAAACCATTGCTTCCAGGCAATTGATCCCGTACTCAGTCAAAATAAATACCAGTTATTTACCCGAATGGTTTTTCTGCTGAACACCGCCTGCCGGGATAGTGATCAGGAACTATTCAAAATTTTTCCTGAGCTTGCAAATCAAAAATATCGTTATACCTGTCCTGCTGGACAAGCTTGGCATACCGTTTTTCAGTATATTTACAACAATCGCTCTTTGATCCCATGGACCAATCAAAATCTGGGCATTGTTTCCGACGCCTTAAAAACATGGACTACCAAATATAAAACAGGAGAGACCACACGTCTCGCCGGACAGATTGCTTTGTACCTAAGGCATACCATGTGGGGGAATGAGTCACCTTATTCTTTGGAACAGAACACTTCTTTTATAGATTTTACAGATGTAGTTCTGGCTGCTGCGATGGAACTCAAGCAGGAATTAACCGACATTTTTGAGTCTGTGAAAGACCTGCCGCTGGATCGCAACAACGAAACTCACTTACTTATAGAAAAAAGCATCTCCAACATTTATGATTGTGGAAATATTTTCCGAGCAATCCCAGAAGAAGTGCTTTGCATTGCAGAGAGACATTGGTGTTACTTTTCCCAGCAGGAACACGATTATAATTTCGGTCATAGCATAGAGCATTATTTTGGCTTGTCTGCTAGTCTCCATACAGAGTATAGTCCGGAAAGTGCTTTTCAGACTCCCTTGTACTTACTGCTGAATACCAATCCTCTGCCGACCATGGATATGATTCTTGGGGTTATAAACTACACCTCCAGTTGTTACGAAAGTTCATCCTTGGCAGCAAGGTATTCGGAATGCAGCCAGATTCAGATTCATCTTCCTGATGGTACCATACAAAGCCAGATATGCAGCATACGGTTGTGGAACATGTATCGAGGTACTTCTGTTGCCCCGAACCTACTGAAAAGCATTTTGATGGCACTGGAAAAATGGCTGCTGCGGTACGTTGAGAGCTCTGATGAGGAAACCAGCTGTCAGGTCTGTGAATATCTGCTTCGGCATTCCTGGACGGCAGCCATCACTGCCGTCATACTCAGCGCAGTCATTGCATATCCGGAAAAACTTTTTCCTATTAGCTGTATTTTATTGAAAACAAAAGAGATTTTTCTTCTTGATATTTTTCGTTGGACAGAAGAGCATAGCGCCAACTTGTTCAAAGGAATATCTCCCTTTGGCCGACGGTTTGACGAAGAAAGAATTGAATCCAATAACCTTCCTTTCCGCAAAAAACGATTCGAGGAAATTCTATTAAGCTACCAGCTTGAGAAAGGTGCCCTTTCTGAAGAGCTGTGGAAACAGCATCAAAAGCGGCTATATGCTGCTTTTGATGCTGCCACGCAAGACATCGCCTCCTGGGATGAATCCTATCAATTTGCATACTATCGAAGTGATCTCAGAAAATGTCAGGTGCAGTATCAGTCCATCGCAAAAGATCACGTGGCCTTCTCCATAGCACCGGTTATGCCGGATCATCTCAAAAAACGCAGCACTCAAACGCAGCAGAACCAGAAAGAATTGATGCGACATACGCCGCTGATGCTGTGGGCCGAAGCAAAACTCCGGAACGACCCCTCTGCCAGCGCAAAATATCCTCAATTTGATGAGCCTCAGTTGGTGCTCCATGAGATCCATCAAATTCTGGAAGAGGAAAAGAAAGATTTCTTTTGGAATATTTCTGCAGCCATCACCTCCTGCGCTGCCCTTGTGCAAAACAACAAGGCCGCCTTGGGCCAAGAGGATTTTATCTTTTGCAAGGTTGTGCTTTTGACGGCCTGTTTCGAATCCGTGGTGGAGGACACCGATGCAGCAGCCTATAACCTGGACAAAGTTTTCCCTGCCCTGGCCAGTTTGGTGCCAGGCAGCACCTTCACTGCAGACTGGTCTTCTCCCTTTTTCATGCTGCTTGTGCTCACCATCGTCAACAGCAGCCAGCGCGGATTGCTGCACAGCATTGCTTCCACCCTCTGGCAGACCTCCCCTGACGCAGTCTTGAAATTGATGTATGCATACGCAGTGTGGAGGCCGCAGTATGCTTCCTCCATTCCGCTTCGCCGCCGCGACATCACCACCCAAGCGTTCTTTGAATCACACAGCCAGGAAATCCAAAGCCTGTTTCAAAAGGATGGTTTCCGCTTGGAAGACATTCCTTTGGAGGGTCTGGGGGTGGATCAGCTCATTGCTTTGCAGCAGATGATGCCCCCTGAACCTGTGGAAGGATCTTTGGATTTTGTTTTGAAGATTGGCGAACAAGTTTGGAGCACATTATTTGGATCTCAGTTTACCAATCGAAAAATCCATCTAGATTTTGAATGCGAATATGGATATCTAAGTTGGCTTAGTGACTACCTTTTAAATCTTTCTGAAGAACAACAGAGTCTCTTTTTGGAACATTTGATGCGTCATGTTCGATACGACAGAGAGTTTGCTCATCTTTTACAGAACATCATTGTATTAGAAGACACCTCTCCCCGTTATAACGCTTTCTGGAAACTATGGAATCTTTTAAAAAGTTATATCTTCTCAGCTTTTGAACGCCTATACCCTACTAACCAAGTAATAGGTCGAGAAGCCTCAATTGATTACGGCATGGGCAACATCCTGACAGAATTCCTTTTAGCTGGACCTTTTTGGAAGGAAAAAATCACCTCCTGGCACTCTCTCAGAGAAGATTGTATACTTTTCTATAAAGCATCCGTAATCAGAATGGGTGCACATCCTGCAGTTTTGTATTCCATTGGCCGCATATTGAATGGCATTGGAGCTAAAGTATTCTTTGAAAGTGGCGTCGAGTGGCTGAATGATATAATTTCCAACAACCCTCAACTGCGACAAGCTTCTTTCCCAATAAACACCGTCTATTATATCGAAGAGTATATGTACCGCTATATTTATCAGCATCTGTACTCTTTCAAATCAAATTCTTTGCGCAAACGCGAAGTTCTGAACGTCCTAAATTTCCTTGTAGATGTCGGATCTTCCTTTGGCTTTTTGTTGCGAGAAGATATTATTTAATTTATAAAGAAGTATCCTCGTCTGCTGGGTCTAAAAACAAAAACATCTACTCTTATGCAGATTCCAAAAGAAAAAGAAGCGTTAACATTCATCTTTCTAGTATTCATGCTGTAAAAGAGCGAAACCATTTATTTATACTGGTTCTTGATATGTTATGTCATAAACGGAATATGGAAGCTATTTTGCCCTAGATACATTGTCGCCTAATAAAAATATAATCCTAAAAGGATAAAATGTGCTTACGTAGATCTAACCTGTGTAAAAGCATTTATATGCGCACAGTAGAGCGCTTCCATGATTTCTTCTGTTGTGAAGATGATGTATACCCGGCCGGTATCATCCGTCCAGCCATTCTTGACCGAAAGCCCCATCTGGTCCAACAAGAGGCCATACAGGATTTTTGAATCCGCAGAGATACCGCGGAATCTTGTGTCCACAAAGAGAGCTTTGGGCAATCGATAAAAGGAAAACAGGTCGGCTTGTCCGCCGTAAAAGTAATCCAACATAGTGTCTCCCTCCATCTGATTGGGCGCAAAAAAGAGCACCCTGATTTTGGCATGAATCAAGGTGCCCTTTTTATTGAAAATTTCACTTGCATTGTTCTCTTATAGCCGGTCAGGTTGCAAAGAATTTCAGAGCAAGAAATTTTATTCGTATCATCGCATTTATTGCATCTCCCAAGCCTCAGTTTCAGGGGTACGTTGTCTCATGGCTCGGGAGAGCGCTTGAATGGCATTCAAGAGGTCAGCGGTTCGATCCCGCTTATCTCCACCAAAAGACCTGCAACGCAAGTTGCGGGTCTTTTTTTGCTTATCCGCCTTCAGAAAACATCACAAAAATCGAGTTCAAAAATTGTCCCATTTGCCTACTATTTGCATTCGGCCAAAGATGCTACAATAAAATCAAATGAATCACACGCTTTGGGGAGGGCATCAAATGGGAGTACCGAAATATTTTGAAATTCACAAACCTCTTTTACAATTCCTATCCGACGGCGTTACACACTCGCTAAAAGAAATCAAAGAGTTCATCATCAACTATTTTCATTAATTTGTTTTTAAAGCGGAGAGCTTATGAAAATCAACGTTCAACAGCTGTCGAAGCAATACAAAGTTCGGGATCTGGTCCCGGATGACGCTCTTATGGTCTATGAGATGTTGCGATATAATACTATTTTCTATCAATATCATCCATCCGTAGTAACAGTTGAAAGCGTTCTCGCAGATATGAAAGCTTTGCCGCCCAGCAAGAGCGGTGCGGACAAGCATTTTATTGGCTTTTTTAATCTTAGTTCTCTTGTTGCCGTGATGGACCTGATCGAAGATTACCCCAGTCCCCATACTGCATGGATCGGTTTCTTTTCTGTGAATTCTCATTTACAGGGAAGCGGCATCGGTACAGCCATCCTTTCTGATTGCCTTTGTCTCTTAAAACAGTCCGGTTTTCAAAAAGTTCGACTCGGTGTTGACAAGGGAAATCCCCAAAGCAGTGCCTTTTGGATCAAGAACCATTTCGAGTGGACCGGTGAAGAGCGTCTCAACGATTTTTCTTCCTATCTTTTGATGGAACGAACGCTTGGATACTCCGATGTTATATCATTTTAGTTGACATTCTGCGTACATCTCGCCGTCTTTTTATTCAATTTTTTCATAAAAATCCTTTTTATAGCCCTTTTAAAGTGTTATCCTATATTCAGCAAAGCTCCTGTTCCTTCCCAATTTATCAGAAAGGGTGAAAATCATCGTGCAAAGCCAACATTCAACCGCCTTTCTTGCACACCAGTCCGAGGATAAGAGCCGTGTGCAGACGGTGCTGGAGCACCTGGAGGGCACCGCAGCCCTGGCCGGGCAGTTTGCTCTCCCCTTTGGGGGCGACGAGCAGGCCCGCCTGGCCGGGATGCTCCACGACATTGGCAAATACAGCGACGCCTTTCAAAGTCGGCTGCAGGGCAGCAGCTGTACGGTGGACCATTCCACCGCCGGCGCGCAGGAAGCGTTCCGCCTGCGGCAGCCGGAAGCGGCCTTCGCCATTGCAGGCCACCACAGCGGCCTGCCGGATGGCGGTTCTTCCACCGACCGCAGCGAGATGCCCACCTTATTCGGACGGCTCAAAAAAGCCGTTGAGCCCTGCGAAACCTGGTCCCGGGAGGTCCAGCCCAGCCTTTCAAGCGCAAAGCGCCCGGCACAGATCGCGCCCGACAATCTCAGCGAAGCCTTTTACACACGAATGCTCTATTCCTGCCTGGTAGACGCCGACTTTTTGGACACCGAAGCCTTTATGCGGGAAGAGCCTGCGCCGCGCGGCGGGTATGCGCCCCTCTCCGACTTGTTTCAGAAGCTGCGGCAGCACATTGCCCCCTGGCTGACTCCCTCCAACGCGCTGAACCGCAAGCGCTGTGAGATCCTGCAGCGCTGCCTTGATGCCGGTCGGGAGCGGCCCGCCGGCCTTTATACCCTGACGGTCCCCACCGGCGGCGGCAAAACCGTTTCCTCTCTGGCTTTTGCCCTTGCCCACGCCGTAGCTCACAACCTGTCCCGGGTCATCTATGTGATCCCCTACACGTCCATCATCGACCAGACCGCCGATACCTTTCGGAGCATCCTGGGGGATGAAAATGTCCTTGAACACCACTCCGGTGCGGACTATTTTGCCAGCGACGATGCGGTCGATGCCGCACTTTACCGCAAATCCCTTGCAACAGAGAATTGGGATGCGCCTGTGATCGTCACCACAGCGGTGCAGTTTTTTGAGTCCCTCTACAGCAACCGGCCGTCCCGCTGCCGTAAGCTGCACAACATTGCCAACAGCGTTGTGATTTTCGATGAAGCGCAGACTCTGCCCGTCCACTCCCTGCTGCCCTGTGTGGAAGCCATCGGACAGCTGGTGCAGTCCTACCGCGTCACCGCTGTGCTCTGCACCGCCACGCAGCCGGCCCTGCAGCCTCTGTTCGCGCAGCTGGCGCCCCGCCTCTCGATGCAGGAACTTTGCCCGGACACCTCGTCCCTCTATGACTTTTTCCGCCGCACCACCCTGTGCCAGGCCGGCGCCTTGTCCGAAGAAGCGCTTGCCAGCCGGCTGAACACTCAGCCGCAGGCCCTATGTGTGGTCAATCGCCGCTCCACAGCGCAAAAGCTCTATGCCCTGCTGGAAGCGGAAGGGCGCTATTGCCTGACCACCCTGCTCTGCCCTGCCGACCGCAAGCGCCTCCTGAACGAGATCCGCGCCCGCCTGCTGGACGGCAAATCCTGCCGGGTGGTCTCCACCTCTTTGATCGAAGCAGGCGTGGACGTGGATTTTCCTGCCGCCTGGCGGGAAGAAGCCGGTCTCGATTCCATTTTTCAGACGGCGGGCCGCTGCAACCGGGAAGGGCGCCGCCCTGCCGCCGAAAGCCTTGTTACCATCTTCCGTCTGGAAGGCCAGCGCGCCCCGGCCATGATCCGGCCCAATGTGGATTCCACCCGCAATGTGCTGTCGCACTTTGCCGATCCGGCCAGCCCGCAGGCCATCGAAGCCTATTTTTCCTTTTACCGCACCCTGAAGGGCGACGCCGCCCTGGATCAAAAGGGGATCCTGGACGCCTTCCGCCGCGGTTACCAGGGCTGTGCCCTCCCGTTTGCCACCGTGGCGGAGCAGTTTCACCTGATCGACTCCCCCACCGTCACCCTCTATCTCTCCCTGCAAGAGAGCCAGCCCCTCATCGCCCAGCTGCAGGCCGGGCGGCCCAGCCGGGCGCTTTACCGCAAATTGGGCCAGTATGCCGTCCAAATTTATCCCAGCCACCTGCAGGCGCTTTTGGACGCCGGTGCGGCGGAGCTCCTGGACGGTGCTTCCTATCGCCTGACCGATCCTTCCCTGTACGACCGGAACGTCGGCCTTTCTCTGGAAGTAGACACCGGCAACGCTCTTTTGATCTGAAACGCCACGAAAAGGGCGGCAAGAGGTCGCTCCTCTTGCCGCCGCTTTTCTACAAAGTACATCCAATTTTTTCTATCCACAGCACTCCCCCGCATGGGGCAAGTAGGCTGACATTTGTATTATATCCGATTTTTTTCAAAAAGCAAACCGGCTGCCCATCGTTCCGCAATGTCCTACAAAAAAATTATGACAAATTTGGGCAATCCTACGATCTTTTATATTTCTCTTTGTTTTTCGTCCGTTTGTCTTGACAGGATTCTTTTCCCGGTGTAAATTATAATTACAAATTACATACAATTGAAAGGAGATATAAGTTGTGATCCAACTGGAGGTCTGGGGGCCTTACGCCCTGTTCAGCAGGCCGGAATTGAAAGTGGAAAAGGTGTCCTACGATGTCCCCACGCCCTCTGCGGCGCGGGGTATGGTGGAAGCTGTCTATTTTCATCCCGGGCTGCGCTGGCGCATTGATCGCATCCATATCCTGAACCCGATTTCTTTTACCAGTATACGCCGAAACGAGGTTTTAAGCAAGATCTCCGCCCGCAATGTCCGGCAGGCCGCGCAGGGCGGGCGGCAGGAACTGTACCTCGCCACGCCCCAGGAGATCGTGCAGCGTTCTTCGCTGCTGCTGCAGGATGTACACTACGTCATCGAGGCCCACTTTGAGATGACCAGCAAGGCCGCGCCGTCGGACAACCCCGGCAAGTTCCAGGATATTGTGACGCGGCGGATGGAAAAAGGGCAGTGTTTTACGACGCCCTATCTGGGCTGCAAGGAGTTTCCCGCTTCGTTCCGCCGCTGGCCGGGCGGGCCGGTCGAAGCCATCAAAGAGACCAGAGACCTTGGTTTGATGCTGTACGACTTCGATTACACCGACCCGCAAAACATTACGCCCACCTATTTCCGCGCCAGGCTGGAAAACGGCGTCCTCGACGTCCGGAATTGTGAGGTGTTCCGATGATCCTGCAGGCATTGACCCATTGTTATGAAGATCTGTTGAAGCGAGAGGATTTGGTGAAACAAGGCAAAATCGGCCGCCCCGGATGGAGCCAGGTCAAAGTGGCCTACGGGCTGGATCTGGATGCGGAAGGCAACCTTGTCCAGCTGCTCCATTTGCAGCAGGAAGTCACCCGCGGCAAAAAGAAGGCCCTGGCCCCCCTCGAGCTCCTGCTGCCCGCACAGGTGAAGCGAAGCGTCGCCGTTGCGGCCAACTTCCTGTGCGACAACAGCGGCTACCTGCTGGGCGCAGACAGCAAGGGCAAACCGGAGCGCACCGCCGGCTGCTTTGCCGCTGCAAAGGCCCTGCACACCGAGCTTTTGCAGGATGCCGCCTCCCCGGCGGCCCAAGCCATCGTCCGCTTTTTTGCGCGCTGGGACCCCGCTCAGGCATCCGCCTGCCCCCTGCTGCAGGAGGACTGGGACGATTTGATGAAGGGCGGCAACCTGACCTTCTATTACGGCGGGCACCCGGCTGCGGAGGACACCGCCGTCCGCGACGCCTGGCAAAACCATTACGACGCAGGCAGTCCCGACGGCGCAGAGGATATCCTCTGCCTGGTGACCGGCCGCCACGCGCCCCTTGCCCGGCTGCATCCCAACATCAAGGGGGTCGCCGGGGCCCAGCCCACCGGCGCGGCGCTGGTTTCCTTCAACGGGCCGGCATTCTGCTCTTACGAGCATGAACAGGGCAGCAATGCGCCCACCAGCGAATACGCCGCGTTTGCGTATACCACCGCGCTCAATACCCTGCTGGCCGACCGGAACCACGTCTGCCGGGTGGGAGACACCACCATCGTGTTCTGGGCCGACGGCTCCGACAGCGCTTATCAGGACTGCGCCATGTTTGCCCTGTTCGGCGGCGGGGCAGAGGAAAGCGCCGCCTATCAGGAAGCCGATCTTTTCAACGTGCTCAAGCAGCTGTCCAGCGGGACGCCTGTTGACTGGGACGGCAGCCGCCTCGATCCCGGCACCCGGTTCTACATTTTGGGGCTTGCCCCCAATGCCGCCCGCCTGTCGGTGCGCTTTTTCTGGCAGAACAGCTTCGGCGATCTGGCGAAGAACCTCTCCCGCCATTACGAGCGGCTGAACCTCATCCGCCCCGCGGACGCCCGGAACACGCTGCTGACCATCTGGCGCATGGCCCTTGAGACGGTCCGCAAACCTGCCCTCGGCTCCAGGGCCCCCGAGCCGGCCCAGCGCCTGGCAGGCGACCTGCTGCTGGCGGTCCTGAACAACGCCCCCTACCCCGCCACCCTGCTGAACGGCGTCCAGCTGCGCATCCGCGCCCAGCAGGACATCACCTGGGGCCAGGCGGCCATCCTCAAAGCCTATTACAGCCGCAATTCCCGCGACGAACAACTCAAGGAGGTCATGACCATGGAACAACTGAACGAACAGAGCACCTATCTGCCCTATGTGCTGGGCCGGCTGTTTTCGGTGCTGGAGGCGATCCAGCGGAGCGCCAGCCCTGGTATCAACACCACCATCAAGAACCGCTATTTCAACGCGGCGTCGGCCACCCCGGCCCTTGTGTTCCCGACTCTCATCAACCTCGCGCAAAAGCATTTGAACAAACTGGGCGGCGGGCTCGCCGCCTACTATGAAAAGCGTCTTACTGAGCTGCACAGCCGCATCACCGAGACCCTGCCCGCCCGGATGACCCTGGACGAGCAGAGCGCCTTCCAGATCGGATACTACCACGAGACCCAGAACCGCTACGCCAAAAAGGAGGAAAAGTAATCATGTCCGAAGCCATCAAGAACCGCTACGATTTTGTCATCCTGTTCGATGTGGAAAACGGCAACCCCAACGGGGACCCTGACGCCGGCAATATGCCGCGCGTGGATCCCGAGACCGGCTGCGGCCTGGTGACGGACGTCTGCCTCAAGCGGAAGATCCGCAATTACATCGAGGACGCCAAAGAGGACGCCGAGGGCTACCGCATCTACATTCGGGGCCAGGTGCCCCTCCAGCGCAACGACGCCGAAGCCCTGCGCTATCTGGGCGTGGACAAGGACCTGAAAGCCGCCAAGAAAGACGATCCGACCCTGGACGGCAAGATCCGCGACTTCATGTGCCGGAACTTTTATGACATCCGCACCTTTGGCGCGGTGATGACCACCTTTGTCAAAGGCGCGCTGAACTGCGGCCAGGTGCGGGGCCCGGTGCAGCTGGGCTTTGCCCGCAGCATCGACCCCATCCTGCCCCAGGAGATCACCATCACCCGCATCGCCATCGCTCCCGAGGCGGACACGGAGAAAAATGGCACTATGGGCCGTAAGTACATCGTCCCCTACGGCCTGTACCGGGCAGAGGGCTTCGTCTCGGCCAACCTGGCCCGCAAGGTCACCGGCTTTTCGGAGGAGGATCTGCAGCTCCTGTGGGAAGCGATCCTGAATATGTTTGAAAACGACCACAGCGCTGCACGCGGCAAAATGGCCGTGCGCGAGCTGATCGTTTTCCGGCATGATTCTGAGTTGGGCAACGCCCCCGCCTACAAGCTGTTTGACGCGGTCCATGTCCAGCGTGTGGAGGGCGTGACCGTCCCCCGCAAGTACAGCGACTACCGGGTGACCGTCGACACCGATCTGCCCGCCGGCGTCACCTGCCAGAGGCTGGCCTGATGGACCCCGACCGTGATCTGCAGATGTCCGGCATCCAGCATTTCTGCTTCTGCCGCCGCCAGTGGGCGCTCATCCATCTGGAACAGCAATGGGCCGAAAACCTGCGCACCGCCGAAGGGCATCTTCTGCACGAGCGCTGCCACGACGAAGCGCTTCACGAAAAGCGAGGCAATCTGCTGACCGTGCGGGGCCTGCGAGTGGTCAGCCACCGGCTGCATCTGTCCGGCATCTGCGACGTGGTGGAATTCCACGCCGACCCCGCAGGGGTGCCGCTCCAGGGGTATCCCGGGCTGTGGCTGCCTCTGCCGGTGGAATACAAGCACGGCGCACCCAAATCAAGCGATGCCGACCGTTTGCAGCTCTGCGCGCAGGCCATGGCGCTGGAAGAAATGCTGGTCTGTGAAATCCCACGGGGCGCTCTTTTCTATGCAGAGACCCGGCGCCGTGAATGGGTGGACCTGACCCCGGAACTGCGGCAGAAAACCCAGGCTGTGGCCGGCGAGATGAACGACTACTTTGAACGTGGCTACACCCCCAAGGTCAAACCCGGCAAGCACTGCAATGCCTGCTCCCTGAAAGAATTGTGCCTGCCCGTCCTCTGCCGGCGGGCCGATCCGACAGGCTACATCCGCACCCACCTGGAAGAAACGGAGGCAGATGCGCCATGCGAAAGCTGCTGAATACTTTATTTGTTTTGACCGAAAGCAGCTATCTGACCCTGGACGGCGAAACCGTTGTGGTCAAGCAGGGGGATGCCGAAGCAGCGCGGTTTCCGCTGCACACCCTGGAAGGCATCCTCTGCTTTTCCTACGCGGGCGCCTCCCCTGCTTTGATGGGCGCCTGCGCCCAGCGGAATGTCGATCTGGCGTTCTTCACGCCGCGCGGGAGGTTTTTGGCCCGCTCTGTCGGAGAGACAAAGGGAAACGTTTTGCTCCGCCAGCAGCAGTTCCGCGCGGCGGACGATCCCGGCGTCAGCTGCCGCTACGCCAAAGGGTTCCTGCTGGGCAAGATCTATAACGCCCGCTGGGTGCTGGAACGCGCAACGCGCGACCATCCACAGCGCGTCCCCATCGAGCGGCTGAAAACCTTGTCGGGCCAGCTGGCCGCAGCTCTCCCCCGCATCGAAGATGCCATGACCGCCGAAGAACTGCGCGGCATCGAAGGCGAAGCGGCACAGCTCTACTTCAGCGGCTTTGATGCCTTGATCCTGCAGCAGCGTCCAACCTTTGCCTTTTCCAAGCGCACCCGCCGCCCGCCGCTGGACCCGGTCAACGCCCTGCTTTCCTTTGCCTACACGCTGTTGGCCCGCGATTGTGCCGCCGCACTGGAAGGCGTTGGCCTTGATCCATATGTCGGCTTTTTGCACCAGCCACGGCCCGGCCGCACCAGCCTGGCGCTGGATCTGATGGAAGAACTGCGCGCCTCTTTTGCCGATCGCTTTGTGCTGACCTGCATCAATCAAAAGACCATTCTGCCCAAGCACTGTGTCAAACAGGAAAGCGGCGCCGTCCTTTTGACCGATGAGGGCCGCCGGGCCTTTCTGCAGGCATGGCAACAGCGCAGGAAGCAGACCATCCAGCACCCCTTTCTGGGTGAAAAAATCCCCTGGGGACTGGTACCCTATGTGCAGGCTCTGCTGCTGGCCCGTACCATGCGGGACGATCTGGATCGCTATCCCCCCTTTTTCTGGAAATAAGGAGAGCGTCTATGTTGGTTTTGGTCACCTACGACGTCAACACCGAAACAGCAGCCGGACGGCGCAGGCTGCGCAAGGTTGCAAAGGCTTGTGTCAACCACGGCCAGCGCGTGCAGAATTCCGTATTTGAGTGCATCCTGGATGCTGCGCAGTACGCTTTGTTCAAAGCAGAGCTGGCCGCTTTGATCGACCCGGAGGCCGACAGCCTGCGCTTTTACCGCCTGGGCAACAGCTACAAAACCAAAGTGGATCACATCGGCCTCACGCCTCCATGGCCGCAAGATGAGGTCCTGCTGGTTTAATGCGCTCGTTTGTGGTATGCTATCCACAACGGGTGCGAGAGTCCAGCGAACAGAAAACCCCCTGTTCCCTCGCACCTGGCTGCTTTGGTCAAATAGGAAGACCAGGCTTCCAAGATAGCGCATCCTGCACAAATGCAGCCCACATTTTTGGTGAGCCGCAGCTTATTAAACAAATGCCGCTGATGATAATCTTTTATTTTTCAGCACATTTGCTGTCGCTCCCCTCGCGGGGAGCGTGGATAGAAATGCTCTGATACCAGCATCAAAACTCAAAACCAATTGTCGCTCCCCTCGCGGGGAGCGTGGATAGAAATTCGTAGCGCTTGCCCTGGTTGTAGTAGTCCAGAGGTCGCTCCCCTCGCGGGGAGCGTGGATAGAAATAGCTCATCCACTGAATCAGCACGTTGATGATGCGTCGCTCCCCTCGCGGGGAGCGTGGATAGAAATCTCGGAAACGCAATCCAAGCAGCAACAGCAAACCGTCGCTCCCCTCGCGGGGAGCGTGGATAGAAATCGGGCGACACCGTCAGCCTGACGCAGAACAGCCTGTCGCTCCCCTCGCGGGGAGCGTGGATAGAAATACTGCCAGGGTACTGAAGTAGATGATGACGTATTCGGTCGCTCCCCTCGCGGGGAGCGTGGATAGAAATTTTAGGCTCTGCTCATTGCCCCCGGCGCGGAGCCGTCGCTCCCCTCGCGGGGAGCGTGGATAGAAATCTCCATGGGTGGAGGAAAAAGCCACGGAGGCGGCGGGTCGCTCCCCTCGCGGGGAGCGTGGATAGAAATTTTTTTGGGTTCCGGTGCAGGCCCCTGAATGCCCAGTCGCTCCCCTCGCGGGGAGCGTGGATAGAAATTTTGCCGGTCAGCTGAATGTGTTTTGCTTTCATGGGTCGCTCCCCTCGCGGGGAGCGTGGATAGAAATTGGCCTAGGTGACAGGTCAGGAGCCGTTATTCACGTCGCTCCCCTCGCGGGGAGCGTGGATAGAAATCCTGAGGTAGCTCCGAAATTCCCGCCGGTCTGGGTCGCTCCCCTCGCGGGGAGCGTGGATAGAAATACTGACCGTTGCCCGCAAGCGGGTCTTGCACAGGTCGCTCCCCTCGCGGGGAGCGTGGATAGAAATAAAACCAGCCGTCCTTGTCGTGGTACATCAACAAAGGTCGCTCCCCTCGCGGGGAGCGTGGATAGAAATAGCACAACACCGTGGATGTCGTGGACAGCCGCGGTCGCTCCCCTCGCGGGGAGCGTGGATAGAAATCACCGCGGCCACCGTCAACCTCCCCGACGGCGTCAAGGTCGCTCCCCTCGCGGGGAGCGTGGATAGAAATACCTTTGAGGCCCCGGCGGCGGGCAAGGCCGCGGCGTCGCTCCCCTCGCGGGGAGCGTGGATAGAAATCTTCAGCCGGCGCTCCACCTGTGTGCGCCAGATGGGTCGCTCCCCTCGCGGGGAGCGTGGATAGAAATGAGGTCTTCATGACCCAGCGGTCGTAGCTGCCCACCGGTCGCTCCCCTCGCGGGGAGCGTGGATAGAAATCCCAACCTCAAGACGATGACCGACGGCGGCGGCTGTCGCTCCCCTCGCGGGGAGCGTGGATAGAAATTCTGCCGGTCTGTAAGCCGGTTTGCCACAGTCACCACGTCGCTCCCCTCGCGGGGAGCGTGGATAGAAATGCTGCTTTGTAAGCCAGGATGAGGGCATCTCGCTGTCGCTCCCCTCGCGGGGAGCGTGGATAGAAATCTCTTGTTGCAGGTCTTACAGCAGCCGTTGCAGCGTCGCTCCCCTCGCGGGGAGCGTGGATAGAAATTATACTTCATGCAAACATTATACCACAAGGAGGCGTCGCTCCCCTCGCGGGGAGCGTGGATAGAAATGAGCTTTGCAAGGGCTTTTATAGCGGCCGGCGTGATGTCGCTCCCCTCGCGGGGAGCGTGGATAGAAATATGGAAGTTAACGCTTTGTCCTGCTGGAACCGTGTTGTCGCTCCCCTCGCGGGGAGCGTGGATAGAAATTCGGCTGCGCCGTCATCTACTGCCACCACCACTCCGTCGCTCCCCTCGCGGGGAGCGTGGATAGAAATCGAAGTGGAAATTGCCGCCTACCGTGCCATCCACGTCGCTCCCCTCGCGGGGAGCGTGGATAGAAATCGTTCATAGGCCGCGCGTACCTTTTCGGGATTGGTCGCTCCCCTCGCGGGGAGCGTGGATAGAAATTTGTTTGTATGGATGCAATTTCGGCAAATGCATTTGTCGCTCCCCTCGCGGGGAGCGTGGATAGAAATAGAACGTTTTCCGTTGAGGTTGAGCGTGACAAGAGTCGCTCCCCTCGCGGGGAGCGTGGATAGAAATGTAAAACCAATGGTTAGAGCTGTCGGGGTTGCAGGTCGCTCCCCTCGCGGGGAGCGTGGATAGAAATATCCTATCGAAACCCCGCTTTCCGAAGTGGAAATTGTCGCTCCCCTCGCGGGGAGCGTGGATAGAAATTGTGCGTTTGCTACGTACCTAACTTCCAGCCCCGCTAGTCGCTCCCCTCGCGGGGAGCGTGGATAGAAATAGCGGGGTGTGCACCCATATGCTGGACGCAACCACCAGTCGCTCCCCTCGCGGGGAGCGTGGATAGAAATGGGATTGCGGGTCCTATAATCCATGGCCATTTCCCGGTCGCTCCCCTCGCGGGGAGCGTGGATAGAAATTTGCGTGGGCAAAAGTTGTGCTCCGCTTACAACAACGTCGCTCCCCTCGCGGGGAGCGTGGATAGAAATAACTGGCTCAACATCGGCAAACAGCTGGTGACGGCGTCGCTCCCCTCGCGGGGAGCGTGGATAGAAATGCGGTCCTCGGCGTCGATGTGACCGCCCGCGTGCAGGTCGCTCCCCTCGCGGGGAGCGTGGATAGAAATAGCTCGGCGTACACGGCGGGGTAGCTGTCCGCCGGTCGCTCCCCTCGCGGGGAGCGTGGATAGAAATGTAGTCTCCGCCCGGATAAAAGGGCCGCAGGATGTCGCTCCCCTCGCGGGGAGCGTGGATAGAAATGTGGCCTCGGCGGCCATCTACCCCTTTTTGGCCGGCAGTCGCTCCCCTCGCGGGGAGCGTGGATAGAAATTGTACTAACTGTCAAGCATGAGCCCCTATAGACAGTCGCTCCCCTCGCGGGGAGCGTGGATAGAAATACCTCGATGCGGGCGCCCTGGCCGAAACACTCGGTCGCTCCCCTCGCGGGGAGCGTGGATAGAAATGTCGGGGCCGATGTAGGTGCGGGGCAGGTTCTGCGTCGCTCCCCTCGCGGGGAGCGTGGATAGAAATTCTGGACAAGCCAAAAGTGAGCCTGTCGCTGAAGTCGCTCCCCTCGCGGGGAGCGTGGATAGAAATGGGACTGCCCTGCCGCCATTCGTCCAGGCTGCGGCGCGTCGCTCCCCTCGCGGGGAGCGTGGATAGAAATCCGCATGGCGCGGCTCTGTCCGGCGCACCAGTCCACGTCGCTCCCCTCGCGGGGAGCGTGGATAGAAATGCGTGGTTGTTGGCGGTCACAGTCACGGCGTCCTGTCGCTCCCCTCGCGGGGAGCGTGGATAGAAATTTATCTTCCGGGTCAACGTGGCGGTCGAGTGCGTCGTCGCTCCCCTCGCGGGGAGCGTGGATAGAAATCGCCTCTGCAGCATTGGGGCGGCTTGACGCCGCCGTCGCTCCCCTCGCGGGGAGCGTGGATAGAAATGAGACCAATTACCTGTCCCTGATCCTTGCGATGCGTCGCTCCCCTCGCGGGGAGCGTGGATAGAAATTGCTTGATCTTTTTGACAGTGGCAACCGGCAGGGTCGCTCCCCTCGCGGGGAGCGTGGATAGAAATTTACGATGCTGCCCGCCAGTGGGCAGATGACCATGTCGCTCCCCTCGCGGGGAGCGTGGATAGAAATGTTTGCATCCAGCAAACAATCGTAGACGATTTTAGAGTCGCTCCCCTCGCGGGGAGCGTGGATAGAAATGGATAAACATTAACCGCACAACTTAAAAAGCCGCCCGTCGCTCCCCTCGCGGGGAGCGTGGATAGAAATGGTGTGGTAGCCGTGATGCTTTGAGAGTGGGGTGTCGCTCCCCTCGCGGGGAGCGTGGATAGAAATATCCTCCATCACGATGGGAGGCAACGGCCTGACCGTCGCTCCCCTCGCGGGGAGCGTGGATAGAAATTGACATTCACCCCAAATTCACCCCACCGGACAAAGGTCGCTCCCCTCGCGGGGAGCGTGGATAGAAATCCGCCTCCACGCCCGCGGTGGTGGCAGGGGACGGGTCGCTCCCCTCGCGGGGAGCGTGGATAGAAATAGCTGGTTATACTGGCGCTGGTCGGTCTCTTTGGTCGCTCCCCTCGCGGGGAGCGTGGATAGAAATGTGGCGCAGGACATTGACTTTACCGTCGGCATGAGTCGCTCCCCTCGCGGGGAGCGTGGATAGAAATCTCAAGGTCGGCAAGACGGCGCTCCACCTGTGTGCGTCGCTCCCCTCGCGGGGAGCGTGGATAGAAATCGACCTGGGCGACAAGTTCGGGCTGGATGTAGTCTGTCGCTCCCCTCGCGGGGAGCGTGGATAGAAATGGTGTGGTAGCCGTGATGCTTT
>OVXI01000111.1_pt1 | contig 21166 bp, 14 predicted proteins | sample 1732031 | NCBI WGS metagenome assembly OVXI01 (sample SAMEA4545821, study PRJEB24839) | metagenome | biome: chicken; feature: ceca content | place: Italy | collected 2013-05 | reverse complement strand
CCGTCCTGGTTATAGGTGTTGGTCCAGGTGGCGCCGTCCTTGGTGATGGTTGCCATCTCCCGGCCATGCTCCCAGGTGTACTGCCGCACGCCATCAGACAGGGGGTTACCCACGGTATCGTAGGTAATGGTTCTTCCGTCATAGGCGGTGAGCAGGTCACCCCATTCCGAATCCCCATAGGTATAGGTGACGGTCTTGGTGGGGGTTCCCAGGCTTCCGGTGGTGTAGGCGTACTCCTTCCGGTTCAGGATATTGCCGGAGCTGTCATACTCCCAGGTGCGGGTGGTTCCGGCTTTCTGGTCATTCTCCCGTATCAGCTGGTTGGCGGTATCATAGACATAGGTGGTGGTATGGGTACCGTCGCTGATAGAGGTGATGTTGCCGTTATTATCGTAGCCGTAGGTGTAGGTGACCTGATAGCCCGCAGCAGAGGACTTGAGGGTGGCTACCTGGGTGGTGGCTTTGGTGGAGCTTTGGGTGCGGAAGGTGAAGGTGTCTGTCAGCAGTGCCGTGCTGCCCTTCTTGGTAATCCGCTTATTCACCCGACCGAAGCTGTCATAGGAATAGGTTCTGCCGGTACCGTCTCTGGTGACGCCGGTGACCCGGTTGTCGTCGTCATAGGTGTAAGAAGTGGTGTGCTTGACGCCGTTGATGGTTTCCACCAGGGAGGTAAGGTTATTGATTTTGTCGTAGGAATATCCCACACTATGGGAGTAGTTGCTTCCTGTTTCCACGGTCTTCATCAGACGGTCGGTGAAGTCGTAGTAGTAGGTGGTGGTTCTTCCTGTGGCAGAATCCTTTACCTTTGCAAGGGCACCGCTGTTGTCATAGGTGAAGGTGACGGTGTCTCCGTCCTCGAAGGTCTGCTTGGTCACCCGGCCCAGCTTGTCGTAAGTATATTTTACATAATCATCATTGCCATAGTCAAGTCTTTCCAGGTAATGATTTCTGGCAGTATAGCTGTACGAGGCCAGGGAACGGCTGCCGATGCGGATGCCGCTGCGCAGGGCAAAGTTGCCGTAGGTCAGGCTGTAGGCCGTGGTGTCTGTGGTTACACCGGTAAGCATATCATTCTGATAGGTGTACTTTACAGACTGGGAAAGGCCGGTATCCGTCTGGGCTGCGGCGGAGGCCATCCGGTACATGGAATCGTAGGTGTATTTCGTCCGGGTAGCGGTGGTATCCTCCGGGTATTGCACCCATTCCAGCGCATTGGTATTGGCGTTATAGCTGTAAGTGGTGGTTTTGCCTGCGGCATCGGTGGTGGAGGCCAGCCGGTTACCGTCGGAGGTATAGGCGGCTGTGGCGGTGATCTTCTGGGTGCCGCTGCCGATGGACACGGAGGTGTTGTTGCCGTAGGAATCGTAGGCGAAGGTATACACGATGCCTGTATCGGAGGTGGCAGTTTTTACATTGTGGTAATTGTCATAGGTGTAGGTGAGCTTCGCGCCTGTGGGGAGAATGGCCTTGGTCAGGTTGTTGTTGGTGTACTCATATTTGGTGGTTTGCCCCTGCAGGTCCTTCACGCTGATGACATTGCCGTTCTGGTCATAGGTATAGCTGTTGCCAAAAACTTCCTTATACAGCTGAATGCCGTCAAAATACATGGTGTTGACATTGTAGCCGTAAAGGATCTGAATGGTGACGGAGCTATATGCCTTTTCCGCTACTACCGCCGTTGCCGCATACTGCCAGTTTACGGATTTGTCCGTATTGGGGTTGAAATTCACCCTCTGGGCCGAGGATTTGGTGCCGTCGGTGTAGTTGAAAATTGCCTGCAAGCCGAACTCCCGGGGGAACACGGCGTAGCTGGAGAAAGGCGCTGCATCGCCCTTGGCCCAGCCTCCCAGGACAAAGGTATCTCCTGCCTTGCCGCTGACCTTTACGGTCTGCTGCAGATATTTCCGGTAAAGAGGCTCGCCCTGAACCCGCAAGACATTTTTGTCCAGCTCAGGAGCGGCGGCGGAACCGGCGGTAATGATTTTGTCGTTGGCTGTGCTGGTATTGCAGTGAATGGTCCAGTTGTATGCCGGAGAACCGCCATAGCGGAAATCGCCGTTTTCAATCAGATTGTACCGGCTGGCAGTGGGGGCAAATTCCAGCTGGACACAGTCTATGTAGGTGGTGCCGGCTGCCTTGGTCAGCAGCTGGGGCGTGACTGCGGTGGTGGAGGTGGGGGTGAAGGAAACCTCCAGCCGTGTCCAGTTGGTATTGGGGTTCAGCACCTCGCTGGTGACGGTGGTAGACCCGCTCTTCAGTGCCAGGTATGCAGCCCCTGCGCCGGTTTTTACATAGGCGGAGAAAGTAACCGTCTGATTGGCAGGGACGGTAATCTGTCCGCCGCTGACACCGCTGGCTGTTCCGGCAGATGCCCGGGTCATGGAAAGGGATTTGCTTCCGTAGAAGGCGGAGCTGGAGGAAATGGCTCTTGTCACGGAGGAATTTACCGCAGTCCACAAGGTTCCGTTTTCAAAGCTGCTGTCTTTCAGGGCGTTGCCCACGGTGTTCTGGAGCTTGGAGGACAGCCGGAGCTGGTTGCTCTTTGCGGAGGAGGATTGATCCTGGGCATACCGGGCGTAGGTGGCATGCCCCTGTCCGTCCTGAATGCAGACGGTATTGCCCCAGTTGTTGAACTGCATGATTTGCAGATTTCCGTTCACATCCCGGAAGGTGGTCTGGTTGCTGGCGTACTCGATGGTCAGCTCGCCGCCGCTGACCCCGTCATCGCTGTCTGCAATCTTCACCACTCTGCTGGGCTTGTACCTGTTGGCGGAGGTGTCTATCTGGTTATAGGTGTAGCTTACCTTGTATCCGTCCACATCCTTGGCAGAGGTGAGGAAGTGACCGGTGTAGGTATAGGTGCTGGCTTTTCCGTCCTTGTCGGTGATGGTGGTCAGATTTCCGTTGGAATATGCGAAGGTGACATAGGCCAGCTCCGTGGTGCCGGTGCCGGTATACTTGATTCTGCTGAGGGTTCCGTTGGAGGCATACACAAAGGTGTATTTCCGTCCCACACCGTCGGTAATACTGCTGATTTTCAGACCGGTGGAGGCGGTGTAGGTGATGGTAATGGAACTCTTGGTGGCCTGATTGTTTGTGAGCTTCTTCAGACGGCCGCTGGCGTCGAAGTAGCTCTTGCTGCCATCCTTGGCGGTGATACAGTATTTGCTGTCACCGCTGCCGGTGGTGGTCAGTGTCAGCTCCAGACCGTCCTCATCCTTATAGGTTCCGGAGGATGCGTATTTGAAATAGTGCTTTGTTCCGTCTCCATCCTCCCAGATGTAGTAAGAGGTATCCGTGGTCCACTGGTAAACCCGCTGATTGAAATTGGTTCGCCAGCCGTAACCCATGGAAAAACTGTTGTTTTGGCAGTCATTGGCATTATACACATGGGTAATGGAAACCGGCATCCGGTTGCCTCCAAAGCCCAGGTCGCTGCGGGTCCAGACCAGGTTTCCGGTATAGTTGTTCACATAACCGGTGCCTGCCCGCCCGGCAGAGGTGGCGGTATAATCCCAGTAGTCTTCCAGGCCGTTGTTGTTGCGGAACTGAATCAGCAGGGATGGATAGTAAAGGCTATTGCTATAGTCGGAGGAACAGAAAGAGCGGATTGTGTTATAGGACACTTTTTCAAAAGTATCGGAGGCTTTGAAAAGGATACCTGTATTTTCTCCCTCATACCAGCCCCGCACAATGTCTGTAATCTCCCAGACATGGTAACCTGCGCCTCTGGCAATGACATAGTCTTCCACGGTAGGATTGAAAGAAGGGGCATTGCTCCAGCTCAACTGCATGTAGTCCCAGGTGCTGTTGACCTTGTGAGCCTCCACAACCACATCCGAAGCAGCGCCAACCGGCTTATACATGGTAATGAGCGCCTTGACGATTACATCCGCAGAGGTCAGGGCGGGCAGTTTTTCGTACTTCAGGAAGGAGCGGTTGATTCCATCGTTACCGTGACCACAGTCGTTGGTGGGGTGTAGATAGCTGATGGCCCGCTTTTCCGTCACCACCTTGTCCCGGATGTTGGTGGTAATGGTAGAGGCATGCACAACCGGATCCAGAACCACAGGCCACTGACGGCTTTCATCCGCCAGCCATTCCTGAGGAAGCAGGTAGGTAAGTTCGTACTCTCCATCGCCGCCGGTAAGGGATACCTGCACATCAAAGTTGTACTGCATTTCGGCATCAAAGAGGTAGGGGGCAGGCATGGTCAAGATGATCTCTTCCTGTTGGGAATCATAGAAATCAATCTGTCCGTCTTCCTGCTGAACAGGGACCAATTCCCCTACGGACAGGCGGAAGCGGTAGCCCCGGAGTGTGCTGTCATACTGGGTGAGAATGACGGACTCCTTCAGCTGGTTGGAGAGCAGGTCATAGGTGATATTGGTGTTCTGGTATACGTTGTTATATGCCAGGCGGGAAGAAACTTTGCTCAATACGGTTTCTTCAAACTCTGCCGCTTCTTTTGCCTCTGCCGGGTCGAGCACCTGAGGCACAGCGGTAGCTGCCTCGGCAATACCGACAGTGAGCTGTTGCGTGGGTATGTTGGGCTCGATGGTTCCCGGCCCTATAATTGGCTGAGTCAGTTGTCCGGCCATATAGAAGGACAGCGTATATCCATCCTTGGTGATGGTTACCGGGGCGTTGGCGTCCAGTTGGCTGGGCAGCTGCACATCCCAAACGCCGGCGGTGTTGGTATAGTAGTTCAACGAACCAATCCGGCTTGTTTTCAGAGTGTTGTCGATGTCCTTCCACTGTCCGTCTTCCATATAGTGGACAGGAGCGGCGTATACCGCAGCGGCATACAGTCCGTTGGATAGCTTGAATTCTTTGGAGTACTCCGTTCGGCTTTCCTCTACCTCTTCCAGAACGGTTACTTCTTCCGGAACAACCGCTTCTTCCGGCACAAGGCCGCTGTCAACCATGGGAATGTCATCCTCCGCCAGAAGCCAGTTGCGGTATTTTGCAGCAAAGACATTCATAGGAAGGGAATTCACCAAAAGGGACAGAACCAGTATCAGACTGCTGATTTTCAAGAATTTCTTCATTATGTATCTCCTTCTTTATTTCCCGGTGGTGGATTCGTACGCATCGGATGTGAAGGAGACTCTCCGTTCACACCCGGATAGATCCGTAGTGCATGGGACTCACCTCTTTCTTTTGTGATCGGATATTCTGCTTTTCTGTGTTCCAATACCTTTTTGTTTACCATGTTTCGTATCAGCTAGAATTTGTGACACGAAATTTTGTTTTTAATTGAAAATTCTTATAAACAAGAATTACCTTTACAAAGAAAAATGCTTGAGAAATATACTCTGATATGTAACCGGACGATTTTGCCCCAATATATAAATGAAGCATAATTTATGCGTATCTGTGCAGGAATGTTCTTGAAGATTCGGTGCACTTCAAGGCTTATTCTTATGAATTCCCGCAGCAAAAAAGAAATTAATATGTCAGCTGAACAAGGTTTGGGGCAAGTGCATGCCCCAAACCTTTTCAACATAGCATTATGGAAATATTCTGATTCTTGTACTTGATTTTGAATCACGTGCATTGCATTTTGGTTATCTTTATATGAATCATAGTTTTTGCGTGCTGGCCCCCGTAATTGCAGGGCCAAAAGTATCAGATGATGCCGTGATCACGATAGAGGTTATAGGTTGCAGAGGTATAAATTGCATATGCGGCGGGCCCTCTGACCTCATGTGCGCCGAATACGCCGATTGTAATACCATTTTTACCACGGATTCCGGGCACTTGGTCCATCTCCAGGTAATAACCAGCCCTAGTACTGTCTTCGGGCAAATGCATCCCAACTTCAGAGTCAATATAGGCTCCGGTTGCATTGTTTACACTGGTAACCTTTGCAATTAAATCATAATTCCGCATATCGGTAGGCAAATGGTCAATTTCTGTAGAGAAACTAAACTCATAGTAGCCTAATCTGCCCTCAAAGAGCCATGCTCTAGACGGTCCAAGATCACCCCTTAACATGCCATATTCTTTTGTGCTTTTGGATGCGTATCTTGCTGCAGTAGCTGGAAGGATAAGGGAAAATACGCAAAGAACTACCATTGCAAGACAAAAGAATTTTTTGGTTTTCATTTGATTCACTCCTTTTTTATTTGGTCTGAATATTCCATAATGCGTAGGTTTCTCCTATTTACAGGCAAATTGGGGAATATGAAAACTTTCCATTAGGCTGACGAATTGTGAAAACAACGGTGGAGCCATCGTTGGTAAGGTAAAAATCCACATATTCCTGGTTGTGCTCCAGTTCCTTCGTGAATTTTCCTTCCAAATCATAAAGCATTAGCGCCCCTTTGGAATCCTGGGCAAGAATTCTTCCTCCGTTTACACGAAATACTTTCCAGCTTCCGGGGACGAGCAGCTTCTTTTGCCCTGTGGAAAAATCCAAAGTGTAGATGCCATCACCGCTTCCCTTATCAAAGAAGAAAAGCTGCCCATCATAAGAGGTAAGCTGCGCCGGATAAATGTGTTCAAAACGGTGGAGCTTTCCGGTATTTCCTTCAACCTGACACAAAACACCTTCTGCATCTTCCAGAAACAATCTGCTGCCATCACAGGTGAATTGTCGGTAGGAACCTTCATAAACCACGCTTTCCCTACCGCGTTCCAGTAAGCAAATTGCTTCGTTCCTCAATAAAATCAGATTTCCTTCGGAAAAAACGAAATTGGACAATGTATTGGGGATAATTTGCCGGAAAGATACTGGTGGCTCCCAGATTTTAACCCCAAAAGCCACGATTTCTGTGCTCTGAGATGGTTCTTCGTAGATTGTTTGCCGGACTCCGGTATCCAAATCTATACACTCGATAGTTCGTATTCCTTGGGCATTCACGAGGATGTAATAAACCTTGTTTTCAAACACTTTACACTGCCCAACAGACTGCCGGATTTCCCGGGGGACAAGGGGATTGTTCAAAAGTGGGTAGCATTTGCCTGACAGCTTTTCCACTACCATGAATTCGCCGTTATCCTGGTGATAAATCCAATAATCCCTTGCTTCCACAAGCAAAGAATCCATTGTATCATCGTGGGGGGTCTGGACTACTTCTTTATTTTGGCAGCCGCACAGAACAAGACTGAACAGGAAAAACACAAAGAGTATTTTTTTCATCTTGCCTTCCTCCTGAATCCAAAAGGATAGGTTCCCCGATACTTTAAACAAGAAACAACTACCAAAACGCCCAAGATTAGCAGGTACATCATAAGGCTCAGCATCAGGCTACCCACCGTGCGATTGGATTCGGCGCCGCCGGTTAAGTACACATTGCCTTGCAGCATACCCGTCAATACCGGCCAGTCCAGATACGGCATCTCTTGGTTGCCTGCAAAATAGGGGAGAATTGCTATGGCAACGGAAAGAAAGCTGCCTGTCACCACGTTTTCCCAGATGTATACAAGGCTTACGGTTGTGATTCCCAACAACATAAGACCAAGAATCCGAATGAGACCCGAAACCCAAAATCCCTGCCACAAGGAGAGATTCAGCGGGCTGTCTGTATACATCCAAAAACTTTGCATTGGTGCGTCAGGTAAAGGATAGGCTGTTGCAGTCAGTATGCCGTAGATTCCCTGCAGCAAAAGCCCCGGCAGCAGTCCTGCTTCTGCACCCAGCAGCAGTTTTCCTCCAAGCAGGGACAGAATTCCATATCGGGTTGGGCGGATCATCTGGGCACAATTTTTCTGCATATCACTTCCGCAGGCCAACGCAGCCAAAATGACACAGGTAAAAATCAAAACTAAATCCAAATTACCGCCGGAATTCAAAACCTGCCATCCTCTGGTGTCGATTAAATGCCTGTGGTCGGTATCTTGCAGGGCATACTGATAATTGGCATAAAACTCACGATAGGCAATGGATTCCTGAAGAAGCGGTAAGACTTTTTTGCTGATGTTCTGAAATGTAATGAAGGGTATCTCCCCAGAGAGCTGCTTGCCCAGGGTTTCATTGTAAATTTTTTCAGCTTGTGCAATTTCGTCTTGCCGTTTTTCAATAAGCTGGGCTTTTTCCTCGGTTAATTCTCCTCCAAATTGGGCATAGAGGTTATCCATTCCTTGCTGTAGCGATGGCTGGGTGTTTCTGGCCAGGGTATTCAGGGTCAACGTCAAAATGGTAAGCTCAACAGCGGCAAATAGCAGCAGGACAAGCCAGCCACGATTCTTCCAATACAGCTTTTTATGTTCCCAGTGAATCATTTTATACACCTCCCGGAACAGCGCGGCGATTGCGTCGGCGGTCTGTCAGGAAGAGGATTAGCACCAATAAAAATGCAATGCTAATCTGGGTCAATAGGTGCTCAGCATAAAGCGGCATCCGGGTGGCGGTCATATGAAATTCTGAACAGAGGGTTATGGAATTCATAAGGGGCAGGCAGGAGAGAATGGGACAAAAGGTCTGTAGAAGAATGCTGGCCAGCAATGCGCCACAGCCGGAGCCAAAGGATAAGATGCTGTTGGGCAATGTCGCTGAGAGAAGCAGCAATCCCATGAGGAATCCCCAAATGCCCACCATCTTCATAATGAAATTGCAAACTACATATCCGCCTAGTGAGATGTGCAATCCCGTGGTGCGGAAGGCTTGCACAGAATAGACGGGGTTGGAAAGTCCACGGAATCCATAGGCGTTGGCAAAAATCAGATAATCCTGCACAGAAAAAAGCACCGTTACTCCAAAAGCAGACAAGCAGGCCATGAGGATTTTATAAATTCTCGACCACCATACTCCAGTAGGTGTCATACGAAGTCGAACTGTCATGCCATTTTCTCGTTCCTGAGAAAAAAGCGGCGCCATGGTCACAATCAGAAAGAGCATAATCAGTAGATTGGAAAAAGAATAGGAAAAGTAGCTGTCCCACCCGTCTGTCCGGTAAAAAGCAGGAATCCATCGATTACGAAAAGACTGGGCCATTTGCCCATAATAGGCTTCCAATATTTCGCTTCCCTTTTGGCGGTAAAGTTCCAAATTATCCTGGGCTTTTTCTACCACATCTGCCGAGAAAGCACCATAGTTGTATGCATACTCCGCATCTGCATATAGCTTTTGAAAAAGGTGATAGTCGGAGTAGGCATACCCGGTATAGGTGTGTTCTGGATCTTCCTCGGTGGAAAAATCCCCCCCCAGAATGAGTGTATCCAGTCGATTCTTTTCAGAAACCACCCATTCCATGTTCGCCGTTGTGATTGTTCCCTCTACAGTAGCGTAGGCTCTGTCCTGACCACGGTAATATTCCTCCGTGTTTCCCGCACGCAAACGACTGATTTCCTTTTCTGCCACTGCCCAATTCAAAAACAGCAGGACAACCAGAAGCCCCAAAAGGAATCCCGCGGGAATGGGATTCTTTTTGCCCTCCCACAAAAGCTGTCTCATAGTTTTTCCTCCGTGCCCTCATGGAAATAGTGGAGAAAAGCATCCTCCAAATTGGGGCACTCAGGTATTCCTTCTGGACACACATTTCCCATTACCCGCAAGGTATACTTGGCATCTCCGGTTTTTCGCATATTGGATACCAGATACTTTTGCCGATAATGGCCGATTTCCGACTCCGGGACATCCGGGATTTCCCAAACTCGCTCTCCCACGCTATGCAGCACCGCCTCGGGGGTGTTGTTGACAATGAGCTGCCCTTGCTTCAGGAACAGCATGTGGCTGGCGATGTTCTCCACATCAGATATAATGTGGGTAGCCAGAATGACGATTCTGCTGGCTCCCATTCTGGACAGCATATTTCGGAAACGTATCCGCTCGTTGGGGTCAAGCCCTGCGGTTGGTTCATCCAGGATTAAAAGCTCCGGCTCATGGAGCACCGCTTCAGCAATCCCCAGCCGCTGCTTCATACCGCCGGAAAATGAGCCGATGGGCAGATTCATTTGGGGAAGCAGATTGACTTCCTCCAGCAGAGTTTCTATGCGGGCGTCTGCCTTTTTCCTGGGGAGTCCTCGTAAAGCTGCCATGTATTGCAAAAATTCTTTTGCGGTAAAGTTCCGATAAAAGCCGGGGGACTGGGGGCAATATCCGATTCGGTCATAGTAATGTTTCCCCAGTTTGCGGATAGAAACCCCATCCAAAAGAATTTCCCCCTCTGCAGGCCGCAAAAGTCCTGTGACATCATTGATCAGCGTGGTTTTTCCTGCACCGTTTGGTCCGATTAGTGCCACCACACCGTTGCTGAGGGAGAAACTCACATCCGACAGTGCCCGGTATTTTTTGTAATCATGGCTCAAATGGGATACGGTCAATTCTGGCATATGTGTACCTCAAAACGTATAATACAGCCATTCCAGAGAATCGTTTCCGGCGGACAAAACGCCAAAGGCCCTGTCCGCTTCGGAAATGGACACCAGAACCCTTGTACAATCGCCAACCCGGCTGCAATCCTCATATTTTGCAATCATTCGATTTTCATCGGTATCATATACACGATACACAAGCTTTTCTCCACTTTTGTCTCGTGTGAGTATAAATTTTCCGGTTTCCGAAACAGTCACATGGAAAAAGGTTTCGTTTTCCGGGCTTTCCAACTGTAAATCCCGGATGGTCATTTGGTCTGCGTCGCATATTTTCAGACAATGAAATTTATCTGCTTGTCCGCCAAATGCCTGCATGGAGTCATACAGAACAAGTCCTCCTTGATACGGTGCAGCCTCCAATTCTGGCATAATGTGCAGCTGCACAACATTTCCACTCTTGTCCATCAGGCCGTAGCATTGAAGGGTGGTCTCGCCTGCAGAAGGTGCGATCAAGCCAGTAAAGGCAATGCCCGACGCCCCCTCGGCTGCTGACAAAATGGCAGGAATTTGGGTCAAGTCCCCCATATCCTGTTGGAATAGTTCTGAAGTGGTTTGTTCCAGCAGATTTAACCGCCAAAATCTTTGAAGTCCGTTTTCAGTCGTAATTCCCAGCAAACCCTCTTCTCCGGTTCCCAAAACTGTCCTTGCAGGCAATACCCATGATTCTGCCGGGATATTTTGCTGTCTGTTCAAAATTTTCAGCGTAGTGGTATGGCTGAAATAATCTTCTTCTATGACTGCCACGACCGTCTCGTCCGCATAAATTTGTGTCAAAAAGCTGGATTCTGCCTGTAATTGAGGCCCTGGTTGCCCTGCTTCACCAGGCAGGAGAAACGGCTGTGCCAACACTACGCCAGTCATGATATTATTCCAGAACAGAAGCCGCTGGGAAAGGGAAACATCGACAAGCTCATACTCCGAAGGCCTTACAATCTGAGAGGTAATGTCAAATACATGGGTTTCAACTTCTACCCACTCTTCAGAAGCCCCACCTGTGTTTTCAGGTGTTTGATGGGGCTGTGTGGTTGAAGGAATATTCAGGGTGGTTTCCTTTCCACTTGTACTGAAAGTATGTTCCTCACCAGTTCCGCAGCCGGCGAGAAGAATCCCCAGTACGACAAGGTAAAGGAAAATCTTTTTCATCTCATTCACCTCTCCAGTATTTTGCAGTAGGAAAGTTGGATATCCATTCCTGCTCCCTCCTGTATGGGGATGGCAACCAAATAAAAGGTGTTAAAATCCTCCAGGGTGAACCCCTGTTTTTCTAACTGGGTCAAATCGATGGAAAATGTGTCATCGAATATCTTTGTCCCCTGCCCCACCTCCACCATACAGGGAAAGTCCTGGGAGAAAACCGGGGTGTGGTTGATATATGGAACCAGCACATATTGGCATTCTGGCCCACCATAAAGGGTAACATCAAAGCTGGCAATGCCATTGTCAACCGGAATATATGGGAGATTGGCATCGGTGCAGTTGGAGGCGAAGAGGTGCATGGATTCCATCTTGTTGATTTGCAGTCCGTGCCGATCCACATAGATTACTTCTTCCACCTCGTCCTGGGTCATCTCCCGCTGGGGGGAGCATATCGCTAATTCCTCCGGCTGGACGGGGGCGTCCTTTTCCATATGGATGGTTCGTGGTGAAATCACCAGGCCCATGCCGTTGTTACCAAAGATGTAGTTGGAGGAAGTTGGACGAATATCCGGGTTCAAAATGCTGACAAACCGTACGCTAAGGGTCTGTCCCGCTTTTCCGCATACAGGGGTAAAGGAGAAGGGAACGCTCACCAGCTCCCCACTGGGAACTTGCTGTACATGCATATAGCGCTCCGGTTGATCTTTTGCCTGATATGGCTGGGGAATCCCGTTGACAAACATCAGCATTCCGGCAGTCATATCTGAGCCGAGGCAGTCGATGTAATAGGTTCCCTGTATGGGCTCTCCACTGTAAACCATGTCCACCTCGTAGGCAGGTTCAGATATCCCAAAGCCATAGGCGTATTGTGGTTCTTCTCCACCACCTTGAGAGGTAAATGGATTTTCTCCGCCGGAAGTTTCCGGCGCTACTTCCTGCTTTTGACATCCAGAGAACAGCAACAATATCCCTATCATCCCGGCCAGAAATCTCATGACTGGTTTTCGTGACGTAAACAATACAACCACTCCTGTTCCTGTTTGTATTTAGAGCGAAAGCTTTCGCTAATTGTTAAGGTGCATATGTGTGTATACGGACCAGAAAAGCATATCTGCTAAATAAGTGTTTTTCTCAGAATGTCTGCTTATCGAATTTTGGTCAAAATATTACCCAACTGGGGATTGTTCCTTTTTAGCTCGTCTCTGATTGCTTTCGTGTCCTGATTGAGCTGGAATCTGGGGTCCAAAACCATTACTGTCTCAAATTGCGCTACGGCAACTCTGGCATTTTCCTCTGCATTCTCCCCGAAAGCCAAAATCAAGTGTACCAGCATTTTGAAATAGTGCCCGATTGCATTGCTGGGGTCTGCCACCATATATACTTCGGCGAAACCTTTGATTCTTGTAATATCCTGACTGTTCGTAACGAAAAACTCTGTAGGGCTTGCAGCACCCAATAACGCTTTACTTAACTCTTTCAGCCGCAAAGAGCAATAGTTACGGTATGACAACATATCTTTGGGGTCAATTTTTAGCGCATTGAGGTACATCTCCGCCGGCTGAAATCCTGGAGGAATATCTGCTTCCGGCCGTTCCAGGGCTGTTCCGAAATTCCGTAAATACTTGGCAAAAACAGCGTCAATTTTTTTGCCAACCTGGGTATAAGATGCGTAAATATCGTACACTTGGTGAAAATATACGATGGCTTTGTTGGCGCAAATCATTCTCTCACCGGGCTTTAACGGAGCTTTATCGTACTGCATTTGTACATTGTAACACTCGCCCATGACATTGAGCAGGTATGCCTTCATAAGAAATGCTGCCTGCATAGTGGTACTCAGCTGGTCTGTGGAGCTCAGATTATTTGTTTGCAGAATGGATTTTTCTCCATCGTCAAGAAATTCATAGATTTTGGGAGAAGCCTCCAAATAGAACCTAACGGCTCTATCCAGAAAATCTTTCCCCTCATTTGTTTGTATCCGGTAGCCTTGGTAGAAGCAAAAATCACCCTCCCGAAGGGAGAGATAACCGCTCAAAAAACTGTGGCCTTTTACTTCCTTTGCTACACGATTTAATTCCTCCCTGCATTGCTTGCAGTATTCCAAACCCATGGCACTTAACTCGGTTCTTTCGCTGTATAACCCTGATCGATTCAGCTGAGAAGCAGAAATAAAAGTATGCTCAATTTTTACAATCAGATTTAAGATATCGACATTGAAATTCTTTGATATATTGTCATTCTCGAACGAGTATAACAAAAAACTTGCAAAGGAATAGAACTTGGAGTTTTCACTAATCGCAGAAAGAATTTCTGCACAGCGGGTGCTTCCGAATTTCGCATTTAAGATATAGCTCACTTTTTGTTCTGTTTCATCCAAGCTCCTTTTGACTTTTTCAGATATTCTGAGGGCTAACTGAATTTCTTTGTTGCTGATTACATTGTAGATATTCAGAGCCACCCAGATGGATATGACGATACCCAGTAAGGGAATAAGGGTTTGCTCGGTTGCTGCAATTTTCACAGGTTCCACCGACGAGCTGTCGGTTGCAGCTGTGGTTTCAACTGTGGTCGCAGACGCAAAAAACAAATTGTAGAACACCAGCATAATAGAGCAGCCTACACAAATGATGCAGGAGAGCAGCAAAATAATTAAACCTGCTTTACAAGTCCGTCGGACACCTCGGGCAGCGGAGACTTCCTTGTCGGGTGAATTTTCTTTTGTTTTCTTTTTCATAATATCCTCTCTTTCTTTGTTCCTGGAATGACCAAGTATTCCAGCTTTTTAACAGGAGACATCTGAAAGTGCTGTTTCCTTGAATGTGTTACGAACAGCATACGTAAAAATATGTATGATACTACTTTTCAACTACTGTACAAACGAATCAAATTACATATATGTGACAATTATTTGAACTATGTTTTATTGGGACAAAATATGTTCAGTTATTGTGCAATACGTGAATAAATGTTCTATCAGGATTGTTCTAGGATACACGAAAAAGGCTCAAAAATGTCTGCCCAATTTCGTCGATAGATTAAATTCCGAATTTGCGATAATGCAGTAGAAAGTTAAAGGAAGTTGTGATATACTGCAAATACTGCAAGTTTAGAATAATGTCGATTATCTAACTTATAAACAGATAAATTGCGTCTTCTATATCCATGGAACTTCTATAATTCGGGAACTATCGAGCTGAGGAGATTCAATATGCTTTATTTTTACATATCTATGGTGGAAACACCTGAGGAAAAAACGAAAGTTGAACAGCTTTACTTGAATTACCGGCAAACCATGTACCATGTTGCATATCAAATTTTAAAGGATTCGTTTGAGGCAGAGGACGCTGTGCACGGTGCCTTTTTGCGAGTAATAAAGAATTTGGATAAAATCGATGAGACGAACAGTCACAGAACCAGAGCGTTTCTCGTTGTCATTACAGAGCATATTGCAATCGACATTTACCGAAAGAGAAAGCGGGAGACAACTGTATCTTATGACGAGCTATCCATGTATATTGCATCCCAGGAGAATTTGGAAGAATCTTCCTCTAAAGATTTGCTGGCGACAATGAACAGGCTGCCTGTCCATTATGCAGCGGTGCTCCTTCTAAAGTATTCCCAGGGCTATGATGATGCAGAAATTGCAGGACTACTCAACATTACAGAAGAAAATGTCAGACAGAGACTATGTCGGGGCAAGAAAAAGCTAAAAAAACTCATGGATTTGGACGGAGGTTCAAAAAGTGAATCAGAACAACAACGATGATTTTTTCTATGAATGTATGCCTGCGTTGGAAGCGGAAATGCTGGCAGATCTCCCTGATGAGCAATCCCTTCACCATCCATTTTCAAAAAAGTTCCAAAAGAAAATGAATGCTTTGATTCGCCAGCAGAAGTATACCCCTGCTGTAAAGACACTGCATCAGATTTGCCGTGCGGCGGCTGCGGTGCTGGTGGTTGTGCTGCTTCTGAATGTGCTGCTGATAATCAGCGTAGAGGCTTATCGAAACAAAGTTTTTTCATTCCTTACAGAAAGCTGGGAGAAACTTACATCTTTCGTCGTCCAGTCTGATACCATAACCGGCAGCGGCACAATCATTCCCATGGAACCCGCTTTCCTGCCGGAGGAATATGAGGAACTTGAGCGATATACCACTGATTATGAGCACACGGTAATCTGGGTAAACCCGCAAGGCCAGGAGATCGTTTTTTTCTCAGATACTGCTTTCTCAGTCTGAATCGATTTTTGATACAGAGGATGCCAATATAAAAGAACTGGATGTAAGCGGAAATCATGTCTATATCCTGAGCGAACACAATGCATGCCAAGTCCACTGGCTGTCAGGGGATTGTGAGTTCCTTTTGATTGGAACCCTTTCAGAGGATGAGATCATCGAAATCATAGAAAGTATTTCATCGGCCAGTACAGATTGAAGCGCCGGCTATACGCATTAGGGAACCTCTGATTTAATTCGCACTACCATAGAGGTTCCAGATATGGTATAATAACACCATCAAAGCAATGGTGGTGCAGGCAATGAAGCAGGAAACATTTACCGACATCGAATACAGCTTCCGCAAGAAGAAAACCGAGCGGGAAGAGTTTCTGGAAATCATGGACGAGATCATTCCCTGGGACGAGTGGGTTGGTGTCATCAAGCCCTACTATCCCAAGGGAAAGCGTGGCCGTCCGCCCATGGACATTGAAAAAATGCTGCGGATGTATCTGCTTCAGATTTGGTTCAACCTGTCCGATCCGGCTACCGAGGATGCTATCTACGACAGCTATGCCATGCGGAAATTCACAGGCATTGACTTCATGACAGAGGCAGTGCCGGATGAAACAACGCTGTGCAATTTCCGCCATCTTCTGGAAGCCCATGGTCTGAACAAGCTGTTTTTTGACGCAATCAACCGTGTTATGGTGCAAACCGGTCACATGATGAAGGGCGGAACCATTGTAGACGCAACCATCATCAATGCCCCCAGCTCCACTAAAAATGCAGCCAAAGCCCGCGACCCGGAAATGCACCAGACAAAAAAGGGCAATGAGTGGAAATTCGGAATGAAGTGCCACACCGGCGTGGACGCAGGCAGCGGACTGGTGCATACCATTACGGTCACCGCGGCGAATGAGCATGACATCACACAGGCCGCTGCATTGATTCGTGAAGATGATGAAGCGGTATATGGGGATTCCGGCTATCTGGGGATTCAGAAGCGTCCCGAAATAACCAGCGATGCGCATTTATCCAGCATAGACTACCGCATTAACCGCCGCCCCGGAAAGCTGCCCCATGTATCCGACAACGCGATTGACTGGGAACGATATATTGAGAACCGCAAGTCCTCGGTGCGCTGTAAGGTAGAGCACGCATTTCGGATCATCAAGTGTCAGTTCGGTTATAAAAAAACGGTGTATCGTGGATTGCAGAAAAACGAGAATCGGCTGTACGCCATGTTTGCCTGAGCCAATTTATATGCGCTGGCTATCGCCGGCCGAAAACGCTCCACAACCTGACATAGGGGCAGTCTGTCCTTTTTCGGGAAAAACGGCAGAAAAAGTTGAGGGGAAACGGCTGCTTTTCGCTGAAAATTCCTTAATCACGCAAAAAGTGACTTATATTTTGATTAAGAGCAGAATGAAAGCTGTTTATTCAGAGCTTCCTTAGATATCTCAATATCGAAATTTTGGAGTGATCGAGTTGGGCTGGATTTCTAGGTGATTACTGTTAATATTGCAAGAGGCCATCATGCGACCTCGTATGTCTTTTGCTGTAGACTAGGCAGTAATCTGTAGATGCCACCTAACTATGAGGATGATTCCAGGTGTAGCTGCCAAAATTACTAGGGTATAATGCAGTGTCACAGATGAAGAAACCCATGTTATATTTCATTATATGCAAGAAATTTACTTATTTCAAAACGGCTGCCGACAACCAATGACAAAACCAAGACCTCTTAAAATGCAGATCGACAAATTTACAACCTATTTCGGGTTGGTTTTACACTGGCAGCGATACTATATGAAAAATAGAGAAGGAAAAACGATATGCACGGACGTGGAAATCGGTAATACAACACCTTCCTAAGTTACGAGCAATGAATTGAATCCATATGCGGCGAGACTTTTTGCTGTATGATACCGAGTTATCCATTTTAAATGTGTGCACATTGCAAGTTGTATCGTTATAACGTTTTTGCTTTTTAGATTCCACAACAAACTTTTATCAGAATTTCAAAGAATAATCAATTGGTTTGGCGTAAGTGGTTATTTGCGCAGCGTAAGTGGTTGCGAAATTTGTTGAATATAATTAATATGGGATGTATAATCTAGAGCAAGACGATAAAGGGGGATTTCTAAACCGCTGGACTACACACTGGTGTAGGAACTGTGAGTAGGCTGTGCCTGTGGCATGGTAGAAGCTGCAAAGAGAGGGGGACATATTGTAAGAGTAGGTATGGAAGAGGTGAAATTGCCTTGAAAAGATCCAGCAGATAGATAATTTATATTTTTGTTGGTCTAGTTGAGAATCCTTCCGGCTGCTGCCAAACTGCACATTCTGGTTGGAGAAATACACATACCCAATTTGTATCCATGCCATGTCGTAAACAGTTTAATGAATGCTTCATATTGGCAAAAAATGCACATCATCTTCTCTTACTGCGAAATTCCGACCGTGGTTCAAAGTTGGTTCATTTAATTATCCAATATTGAACATTCATACCAAAAACTTGTAAATACACTTTTGAGATTGGCGGATTTTTTCGGATTTACAAATTTTTTGCACCAAGGAGAGTGGTAAAATGGACAATATAATTAGGCAGATTACGGACAGAATTCACGGCGCCATTTATGTTAGTGCACTCGAATATCAAATGATGGCTACGCCATTTTTTTATCGGCTACACGATGTCTATCAGAGTTCTACGGTATATATGACATTCCCTTCCAATCGTACTAAGCGGTATGAACACTCACTTGGAACTATGGAGCTTGCTGGTCAGCTGTTTTATTCAGCGGTTAACAATGCGTCTTCCGAGCATCAAAGAAGTTTATTGCGAGATTTGCAGGCGCAATTTGAAGTTATTTTAAATTCATTTAAAAATCGGGCGGTAATCAGTTCGGTAAGAATATATCAGGCAGATGCTAATGCATTGAGTAGGTTGATTCCCAAAAACAAATGCACTATGCGTGAGGTTTTAAACCTTATAGAAAATGTGGGGACCAGTCCTTTGATGGATCGTGCGTTGTGTAAGCAAGAGGTTTGTTTTGGCAATTTGCTGAATCCAAAAGAACAAGATTCAATCATACAACTATCCCTCTATTCCTTTCTATACCAGTCTGCCCTTCAAGCACTTCGTATTGCATCTTTATTCCATGATATTGGCCATCCGCCTTTTAGCCACATCATCGAGTTTACTCTGAAGAGGTTGTATAAAAAGGATACTTCCCAATATGTCACTGAAAAACTAGAAAAGCTAACACAATGCCTGGATAAATATATACACTGCAATGCTGTCGAGCCTCTCTTGCTAGACGGAGGAAATGCAATAAGCAGAGAAAAAGAACGTGATCTTCACGAGCAAATTGGATTGAACATTTTATACAACGCTTACAGAGGTGTACTGAGCAAAACTGTGACAAAACTGGCGAAGAACACATCTAATCAAGAAAATCGTTTGTATGCACTTTATTTAGTTACTGTTATTGAATTTACTTTTGGAATCCTTCTGGAAAAAAGTCCTGTTTTTGCTTCACTCCATAAAATTATTGCCGGCCCTGTGGATGCAGACAGACTCGATTATACGGTAAGAGATACTCGTAATTCTGGTGTAGACTGGGGTTCTGCTCCCTATACCCGTATCATCAGTGCATCGCGGTTTGCGTATAAAGACGGCGATCTGAAACTTGCTTTCCCAGAGCAATCATGTGAGGATATTGACGATTTGCTTGTAAATCGGTATAAAATTTTCCAGCGTATCAATTACCATCATAAGTCTGTTAAGACAAGTGAGTTGATGCAACGAACCGTTGAAATGCTTGCTGAAGATTATCTTTTAAGTCCACCTGGCCAAGAGATAATTCCGGAAATAAGAGACCTTTGGGAATCTTTAGGTGCAGCCTTTGGTCTTGATGAAGCCGAGAATCAAATAAGCCAGTGGACTGATTCCTGGTTAGTCTCTGTTCTGAGTAAAGCGTTGTGTACGCTTAGCGATTCCGATAATGTGGCGAATCTTATTGATGTGAGCATAGGTCGAACGGAAGAAAAATTGCATAAGCTATACCGGATGCTGGAGGAAGTTCAACTCAATCGCAAGAGATATTTCCCGCTGCTGAAAAGGCAACGAGATGCATTAAAGCTCAGAGACAAAGTTGTTGCAGTGGCGGGCATTACCGAAAAGGCTTTGGACATATTAAGCTTACACGAATATAACAAATTAATAAAAGAAACAGGGGAGAAAGCAGACTCTGCGCGTGAGGCGTTGTATCGCATCGGCTTGCTGAAAGAGGAAGTGTTGCATGCTGCAAATTTTGGATTGCTTGATGCACTACTTCCTGACGAGAGAACATCTCAGGAGTTAATTGATGAAATTCTGCAGGATGAACTGCAACAGGGACATATCCTGGATTATTTTATTTGGAAAAATACCGGAATTTACAAATTTGGGGTATCTGAACTTACCGATATTTTTTTGCATCGTCGTGGAGGGGATGTATATCGGTATGATTTATCTACCTCTTTGATAAGTAAACTGGATGCACAACGCATGAGTTGTTTGTGGTTATTTTCTTTTGTGTGTTTCCCTGATCTTCCCGATGTAGACATTGAAAAACAGATTGACAATATTTTTTGTAGAATTGCGACTTCCATTGGAAACAGTATTCACAACCAAATGAACGCATTATTTGACTTCGACACCGTTGTCAGTTCTGTAATGCAAATAACTAAGTAAAAACTCGCAAAGTATTATTGACATACTGTGAGCTTTTTGATATAATATTAACCCCCCCGGTTTTTGGCGGTTTCAAATTTCGCACAAAAACGCTGAGGGAGGAAATCAATTCCAGAAAGTGGTGCTTGTTAATGTGCAGAGTAAAAGAAGGAAGTTCTGTTGTGTCTAATGCTGATTTGCAGAACCTTATTACGAGTGTAATTCTGCGACAGGTTAACACATTTACAGCTGATGATGTTTGTAAAGGGACTTGTGACAAACTGATTGGTTCTGGGTATGAAGATCTTAGAGAAGAAGTTGAAAATAAGTGCAGGAATACAATTTCAACCCTATATATGATGAAATGCTTGAGAAGTGTCGAGCCTGGTCAGTATAAGCTTGCTATGTCTTTCCCTGCTGTTGCTGTACGATAAGTCCTGCAAAGTGATGTCTAAATCCGAGTTCCCAGAGGAAAAAATTAGCTTTTACTTTCTTTAGTTCTTCTTCGGGGATTGTTTTTGAGAGATATGGAACCTTATCTGGGACCAAGCTGATGAGACACTATTGGTGTCACCGTATATAGTCACTCCAGTTTGTGTTTTCGATGACTTTTTATTTTGTGTAAATTATAGCAGCGAAAATGTGCCGGTTCAGAGAATGTTCTCTGAACCGGCATAAATATTTTTGTCTGTGCGCTGTTGGTGTATTTCGGTAAGTTGTAAATGCTACTCTAATACTTGACCACAGTGACACTGAAAAAGTTTACCACTAA
>OVXI01000109.1_pt1 | contig 21317 bp, 20 predicted proteins | sample 1732031 | NCBI WGS metagenome assembly OVXI01 (sample SAMEA4545821, study PRJEB24839) | metagenome | biome: chicken; feature: ceca content | place: Italy | collected 2013-05 | reverse complement strand
CGTGATGATGTTCAAGCTGGAAGGTCAGCTGATAGGACGTCACCCAGAATATGCGATGGAAAACCGCATGTTGCTGGACAAAATCGACCATGAAAAAGGGGTTATTCGCATCGGCGGCAAGGAATACCCGCTGACCGACACATCCTTCCCGACAGTTGACCCCAAAAACCCCTATGCCCTGACCGAAGCCGAACAGAATATTCTGGACGGTTTCCAGGCTTCATTCCGCCATTCCGAACGCCTGCGCACCCATCTGGATTTTATCATCAATCATGGGGCAATGTACAAGGTGGCCAACGGCAAGCTGCTCTATCACGGCTGTATTCCGGTCAACGCCGACGGCACGTTTGCTGAAGTCGATTTGGGCGGCGGCCGCCACAAGGGGCGCGAGCTGCTCGACTATCTGGAAATGCACGTCCGCCGCGCCTATCACTCCGAAGACCCCAGTTCGGTCGATTTGCTGTGGTATCTGTGGTGTGGGGCGCGGTCACCGCTGTTCGGAAAAGACCGCATGACCTCTTTTGAGCGCTACTTTATTGACGACAAGGCGCTGCAAAAAGAACACATGAACCCGTATTATAAACATTACGATGACCCGCTGTTTTGTGAAGCCATTTTGCGGGAATTTGGACTTGACCCGTCTAACTGTCATATTGTCAACGGTCATGTACCGGTTAAACACGGCGAAACACCTATCAAGGCCGGTGGACGGTTGTTTGTCATCGACGGCGGTATTTCCAAGGCCTACCGCTCCAAAACCGGTATCGCGGGCTATACCCTGATTTCCTCGTCACACGAAATCCAGTTGGCCGAACATCGCCCGTTCCACCGCGGAAACGACTTGGAAAGCCCGGAAACCTATACCAACGTACATATCGTTGAGCACATGCCCCATCGGTTGACGGTCGAGGATACCGACGCGGGAGCGCGCTTCCGCCGCCGCGCAGAAGAGCTGCAAGAGTTACTTGGTTTATACCTTCAGGGCGTATTTGGTGAAACCTAATCGCGTATAAGTAACCGACGGGTTATTCTTGCATTTTTAAATCAAATTGTGTATATTTTTAAGAAAACGCTACATTGACAAGAAGAATGTAGCGTTTTCATTTTTTTGTGATATATTAAAGAGTATAAAAAGAACGTGCTTTTGAAACGAAAATACATCGAAGTTTCGTATGCAGAAAGGAGGCAACGTGAAATGTTATTCACAGCACTCTATGAGTATGATGAAAAGCACATCCAAAATGAACTGGAGCGATATTTAGAGGAACTGGGATTGGAACAAGCGGTACTGAATACCCCGTTAAAAGAAAATATCACAGTCGGTTCGATGGTAAATGGTCTGACCGGACGGCTGATTGCATTGGCGGCCGAGGAAGACCGAAAGAGATTCCGCCAGAAACAAAGCGAAGGCATTGCGCGCGCACAACAGGCGGGTGTGGTCATTGGGCGCCCCACTCGCAAACAGGATAAACGCTTTCGCAAGGTGCGGGATATGTACATGGCACAGGAAGTCACCGGGCAGGAGGCAGCCAGATTGCTCGGCGTAGCACCCAGCACGTTCTATCGTTGGCTGCGGCAGGAACACAAACAGGAGGAGAAGTAAGAACCACAGCCCAATCGGGTCTCGCGCACAGGCGACGAGACCCATTTTTTATTTTGATTGAGCCGCCCAAACCCTGCCAGCTTTGCCCACTGTTCAAACCCCATTTTTTATGATACACTAAAAACGTATCAATCCTCATTGCACACCCCAAGGAGGCAGGTATGAAAAGATTTCTGGCCAGTTTGCTTTGTTTATTTGCCCTCACCGGCTGTACCCTCAAGACCGGAACCGACCTGATGCAGCTGCCAAAACCCAACAAAGACCGGCAGGCCATCACCGACGAGTTGGCGCGCGTGCGCTCGACCGACGCGGTCGAGGATGCACCCTATGAGGGGCAAAACCGCAACACCGTGCAGATGGTCGATTTAGACGGCGACGGCATTGAAGAAGTGGTCGCATTTTTCCGCACACCAGCCAACGGAAACACCTATGAGGCCATTGTATTGGCAAAGGATTCGGATGAAAGTTACACCTGTGTCGGCCGCGTACACGGCACTGGCGCGCGGATTGATTCGGTCAGCTATCCGGTGTTGACGACCGATGGACGGCGCGGCATTTTGCTGACAATGGAGAAAATCGGCGAGCAGGGCAACCACCTGATTGCATCCGGTTACAGCGAAAACGGTATCGACTTACTGTTTGAGACCGACTACACCAATTTACTGGAAGTGGATTTGGACAGCGACGGCGCACAGGACTTGTTTTTGATTTCCGGTCCGGACAGCCGCCGCACCGCCTCGATTTACAGCTATGATGCCAAAGAGGGCACCTTGCGCAAGATGAGCGAAAGCCCGTTGTCTGCGTCGGCAAAAATCATCGAGCGGGTGGACAGCGGCTATATTGAAAACTGGCAACCGGCTGTTTTTGTCGAAGAAACGGTCGAGGGCGGAAACGGTCAGCAAACCGACCTGTTTGTATACCAAGCCGAAGAAGGCTTGCGCAATCTGGCGCTGAACACCGAGAGCGGCACCGGAAAAGGCACTTATCGGGTCGTACCCGCCAACGCTTACGATATCAATGGGGACGGCTTGACCGAAATCCCGCGCGCGGTGCATATGGTGGGTTCACTGGCACAGAGCGGCGACGCGGTTTATATGCTCGACTGGTATCTGTATTCGGCAGACGGTGAACCGTCCTATGTACAAACCACCTATCGAAATGTCAGTCAGGAATGGGATTTTGTCATCAGTCAGGAATGGTATGATGCCGTCCACGCGGTCAAAGACTCAAAAGACGGAACCGACTATACAACGTTTGAAATCTATGTGCCCAATGGCCCGTCCATCCCGCTTTTGACCATTTATTATCTGCTCGGAGAACCCGAAGAAGTGGATACGATTATACAGAAAAACGACCTTTTTAAACTCGCGGACACGATATCCGGCACGTTTGCCGCCCGTATTCCGCCAGAGGCCGCTTCAAGCAGCCTTGCGTTGTCTCAAGCGCAGGTGCAGGAGCGTTTTACACTTATCGCGGTCGATTGGAACGAACCGCAATCTTGACAGGAGGAACCAAATGAAGCGCAAAGTGCTCGTACTGGAAGACGAAGAAAATATTCGCAGCTTTGTTGTGCTCAATCTCAAGCGGGCTGGATTTGAAGTGATAGAAGCCGGCACGGGGGAACAGGCACTGGAGCTTTTTGAACACAACCCCGATGTGCAAGTTGCCGTGCTTGATGTCATGCTGCCTGGCATGAACGGGTATGAGGTGTGCCGCACCATGCGCGCACGCGGTTCGCGTGCGGGCATCATCATGTTGACCGCGCGTACACAGGAATCGGACAAAGTCACCGGCCTGATGACCGGTGCTGACGACTATGTGACCAAGCCGTTTTCGGTCGTCGAATTGGTTGCGCGCGTCGAAGCACTGTTCCGCCGCGTCAGCGGCGGTGGGTTTCAGGAAGATGACAGTATTCGTACCGGCCCGTTCCGCCTGAATACCCGTTCGCGCGAAGTGACCAAAAACGGCGTAAAAATTGAGCTGACGCAGATTGAATACGGCATTCTCAAAGCCTTTATGACCAATGCTGGGCGCGCGCTTTCGCGCGACGATATCTTGGAAATGGTCTGGGGGCACCACTATGTTGGAGAACTCAAAATCATTGACGTCAACATTCGCCGCCTGCGCATCAAGATTGAAGATAACCCTGCATCGCCGCGCTATATCGTGACCGTGCGCGGCTACGGCTATATGTGGGAAGGCTGATGTTGGGATGAAATACCGAAAAACCAGAGTGCGCAAGCCCAAAACACGACGGGCGGCTGCCCCTGCCGTCCCTGCGGCGGCAAAGGTGCGCATCCAACATTCACCCGGCGGCCTGCGCGGTCGTTGGCTGATGAACTCGCTTTCGTTCGTCGTGGTCATTTTGGCGGCCGTCGTCATTGCGGTATCCATGGGATTTTCCAGCTACTATTATAACAGTCTGCATGATATGCTCAGCTATCGCCTGAACGCGCTGACCACAAACTTTTACAACAGCGGCTGGATGAGCAACTTGGAAACCTATTATTACGGCATGGAAAAGACCATCGGTGATTTTGACACCGACATGCGCGACAAAATCGAACTGCAATTTCTGAGCGAACAGGGCACCATCATCAAATCTTCTTCCGGCCTCAACGATGGTACCTTAGCCGCGACCGGATATGTGGAACGCGCCTTCCGTGCCGCCAGTCCGGATGCGGCCACACAGACCGGACAGCAGGAAACCGCGATTCAGGTCTGGACAGGGGAAGACCCCATGACCGGCGAGCGCGTACTCAGCATGACCACCCCGCTTTATATTGAAGATTGCCAGCTGATTGGCGGGATTCGGATGGTCACTTCTCTTGCCATCGCTGAAAAGCAGACCATGTATTTTGTTTTGCTTTCGGTTGCGGCAAGTTTGCTGTTTTTTGCGCTGGTCGTGCTGTCCAATCGCTATTTTATCAAGTCCATCTTGGAGCCGGTTACCAAAATCAACGTCATTGCAAAAGAAGTTGCGGCAGGCCGGTATGGGATGCGCCTGCAAAAAGTGTATGATGACGAGATTGGCGAACTGTGCGACACCATTAACTACATGTCGGACGAGATTTCACGCAGTGAGCGCATGAAAAACGACTTTATTTCCTCCATCTCGCACGAACTGCGCACGCCGTTGACCGCGATTGACGGCTGGAGTGAAACGCTGCTGACCGGCGGCTGTGCCGACCCCGAAGAAGTGCGGCAGGGCGTGGAAATCATCCACAAGGAAAGCCGCCGTTTGACCCGATTGGTAGAAGAACTGCTCGATTTTGCGCGCATCGAATCCGGGCGCATGACGCTCGAAGTCGAGACGTTCGACTTGGAAATGGAGTTGTACGAAGCGGTCTATATGTATGAAAACATGTTGGCAAACACCGACATGACGCTGACCTACCACACCGACGACGTGGATAATTATTTTATCAACGGCGACCGTCATCGCATGAAGCAGGTTTTCCTGAACATCATTGACAATGCGGTGAAGTACGGCAAAAGCGGCAAGTCGATTGAAATTGACCTCAGACACGACGGCAAGAACATTGTCGTGTGTGTGCGCGACCACGGCGTTGGCATACCCGAAGCCGAATTGCCGTTTGTCAAAGAAAAGTTTTACAAAGGCTCGTCCAAGGAGCGCGGCAGCGGCATTGGCCTTGCCGTCACCGACGAGATTGTAAAGCTACACGGCGGTACCCTGACCATCCGTTCCAAGCCCGGAGAGGGAACGGCGGTTTATGTGTCGGTTCCCGCCATCGACGTCCACACCGCGCTGGGCGTTGAAACGTCCATCGCAGAGGAGAACAATACCCATGAAGCATTATGAAATGCCGCCATGTGTGCGCAAGACCACCATTGGCGGACAGGCGATTTTGGAGGGCATCAGTATGAAAGGCCCCAGAACCACCTGTGTGACCGTGCGCAAGCCTGACGGAACACTTGAGTTTATGGAGCGCCCCACGCCCACCCCAAAGCATTGGTTTTGGAAGTTGCCGGTAGCGCGCGGCGCGTACACCCTGTTCACCGCCATGAAAGACGGAGTGGGCGATATCAATTATTCGGCACAGTTTTTTGAGGACGAGGACAGCGTGGACACCGAGCCGTCACGCTTTGAACGATGGCTGGAAGCCCATGTGTCATCCGATAAGCTGGAGAAAGTCCTGATGGGCTTTGCCATGATTATCGGTACGTTGTTGCCCATTGCGCTGTTCTTGGTCGCACCGACCTTGATTGTCGGCATCCTGCCCGACGATTCCCCCTATTTTGTGCGCAGTCTGCTCGAAGGTCTGGTGCGTATCGTGCTCTTTTTCCTGTTCATGTGGTCGATATCGCATATGAAGGACATCGAGCGCACCTTCCGTTACCACGGTGCCGAACACAAGACCATTTTCTGTTATGAGGCAGGATTGCCGCTGACCGTGGAAAATGTGCGCAATATGCCGCGCTTTCACCCGCGCTGCGGCACCAGCTTTTTGATTGTGGTCATGATTATTCCCATCTTGATTTTTGCCTTTGTGCAGATGGATAATGTTTGGCTGCGCATGGCACTGCGCCTTTTTCTGCTGCCGGTCGTGATTGGCTTGGCGTATGAGTGCAACCGCTTTGCCGGACGGCACGACGGCATTATCAGCCGCGCCATTCGCTGGCCCGGTCTGCAAATGCAGCGGTTGACCGTGTTCGAGCCAGATGACAGCATGATAGAAGTCGCCATCGCTGCAATGGAACGTGTTATCCCGCCCGATGACAGCGACGCTTGGAAGTGATAGTATGACACGAGAACAATTGTTTTTTGATGTCCGCCGCCGCCTTGAGACGGCGGGCATTTCCATGCCCGAACTGGAAGCGCGGGAATTGACCGCCTGTGCGCTGGGCGTGGACAGGCAACGCCTGCTCATGCAGCGGACAAGCCCGGTTTCAGATGCCGAGCGGGAGCGGCTGGAACAGCTCATCCGGTCGGTGAAAGACACCATCGGAGCGGAAGAAAGGAACGAGATCATGAGCGACGAGCAGAAATTTGAGGCATTCAAGCGGCGCACGGTAGCCCATAATGAGGAAGCTTATGGAACGGAGATCCGCGCCAAGTACGGCGACCAGGAAATGGACGAGGCCAACGCCGCAGTGATGGGGCTGACCCAGGCGCAGTACCAGGAATGGACGGACCTGGGCCGGGAGATCCAGGAGCGGCTGGAGGCCGCCGTCCAGGCCGGGCTGTCCCTGGAGGATCAAGAGGGCAAGGAGATCACCGCCCTCCACCGCCGGTGGCTCACCATCGCCGGCAGCGCCTATGATCCGGCGAAGCACCGGGGGATCGCGGAGCTCTACGCGGCGGACGAGCGGTTTACCGCCTACTATGATAAAACCGTTTCCGGATGCGCCCGCTTCCTGCGGGACGCCATATGCCGCTGGGCGGAGTGACCGGGAAAAGCGCGTGCCAAAAAGAAGGGAGGCCCGGGGGCGTTTGCCCCGGGCCTCCCGTTTTCGATGCGTGAAGGGGAACGGTGCTATTCGATATGCTCCGTCAGCAGGGAGCCGTCGGGGAGGCGGAAGAGGCTGTCCTCCGGCGTCTCCGCGTCGGGCTCTGTGGTGGTGAAGCGGTAGACCACCTCGTCTTGAAACAGGCGCTCGGCGGCGTAGAGCAGGCCGCTGGACACGCTGACCCAGTAGCGGTCGGTGTAGCCGGCTTCGTCGGGACAGGTCTCCACATAGATGCAGGATACCCCGTCCAGGTCCCGGTAGTCCGCCTGGGCGATGTCCTCCACCGGCAGGTCCCGCACTACCTCATAGGAGAGCATCCGCTGGGCGATATCCGCGGTAAAATCCTCCGAGTGGAGGATCGTCCACTCCGTTTCATCGTCGTACCACACGGCGGCGGTACCGCCGGTCACCAGCATATGGCACACGCTGCCGTCCGGCAGCGATGTGTCCACCCGGGTCAGATTGCCGCTGACGGCCACCTGGGAGACGGACTGGCCGCTGCCTCCGTTCCAGAAGGTCTCCACCGTCTGGGTCCGCTGGTAGGTCACCGGGCGGGAGAGTGTGTTGATGGCGGGCTTGACGGTGCTGGGAGTGATTTCCAGTACATCCAGCCCCCCCACGGAGCCCTGCTCGTTATCGGAGTCAGTATCCGCGGTTCCCACCGGCAGCCGGATGCCTCCGCCGCTGTGGAAGCTCCCCTGAACCAGTACCAGGGCCACCAGCAGCAAAATGCCCGCCGCCAGGGAGATCAAAAGCGCTGTTTTCTTGTTCAGGGGTCTCGCCTCCTCTCCTCGCGGCCTACCGCAGTCTGCCATCCCCGGCCATCAGCTCGGTGAGCTCCTCGATCCGCTCCAGGGGAAAGGGGGGCTGGCTCAGAGGCCGCATGGCGATGGACATGAGCTTCATGGGGTTGTCATCCGCCGCCACCCGGTTGGAGCTGAGCTTTCCGCAGCGGCGGCAGCGGTGGATGACCGCCCACTCTCCGCTTTTGCGCACTCATACGCCGATGGGCTCCATGACGCCGCCGCAGTCCGCGGCCCGGTCGCCGGGCTCCTCGTCCACGTGGAGGCTGGTCAGGCAGTTGGGACAGTGGTTGCGGTGGTCGCTCCCCGCGCCGGCGGGGACCACCAGCCGACCGCAGATCCGGCAGGTGAAGCTGTCGTGGCAGGGGTGGGTCTTATAGTAGCCTTTCTCAAAGCTTTTTCTCTTGTTTTCCCGGTTCATGGGAATATATCCTCCTCAAAAGTGTGTGTGTTTTCCTTTTGGGAGGTGCGGTATGTGTTTTACGCGGACCTCCCGATCAGCGCACACACACCGAAGCACATGCCTTCTTCAAACAGTGTTCTTCCTTTCTGATCATGAAATGATATATGGCTGGCGCTCCTACGCCCGGAAGTCCTCCGGGCGCTCCCCAAGGCCGAAGTGCCAGAGGATGGCGTCGGCGATCCGCAGGCAGGCGAAGCCGTCGCCGTAGGGGTTCACCGCATGGGCCATGGCGGCGTAGGCCGCCGGGTCCGTGATGAGCTGGCGGGCCATGGAGACGATGTCGTCATAGGCCACCCCGGCCAGCTTCACCGTACCGGCGGTCACAGCCTCGGGCCGCTCCGTCTCCCGGCGCAGGACCAGCACAGGCTTGCCAAGGGCCGGGGCCTCCTCCTGGAGGCCGCCGGAGTCGGTGAGGACCAGATAGCACCGGGCCATCAGGTTGTGCATCTCATCGGCGGCCAGGGGGGCGATGAGGTGGACGTTGGGGATGTTGTCCAAATGCCGGTGGGCGCACTCCTGGACCACAGGGGAGAGGTGGACCGGGTAGACCAGCTCCACGTCCTCGTGCTCCCGGGCGATGGCGGCCAGGGCGGACATGATGTCCTCCATGGGCTGGCCGTAGTTCTCCCGCCGGTGGCAGGTGACCAGGAGGACCTTCTTCTCACCGTAGGGCAGGTGGTTGAGAAGCTCCGTGGAGAAGCGGTAGTCCTCCCGCACCGTGGTCTTCAGTGCGTCGATCACCGTGTTCCCGGTGACGAACACTCCCTCCGTCACCCCCTCCCGGGCCAGATTGGCCCGGTTGTTCTCCGTGGGGCAGAAGTAGAGGTCCGCGATGGCGGTGACCAGCTTCCGGTTCATCTCCTCCGGGTAGGGGGAGTACTTGTCGTAGGTCCGCAGCCCCGCCTCCACGTGGCCCACGGGCACCTTGTGGTAGAAGGCGGAGAGGGCTCCGGCAAAGGTGGTGGAGGTGTCGCCGTGGACCAATATCATGTCGGGCTTCAGGGTGTCGATGGCCTCGTCCATCCCCAGCAGGCACTTGCTGGTGATGGTGGAGAGGGTCTGCCGGGGGGTCATGATGTCCAGATCCCAGTCCGGCTTGAGGGAAAAGACCTCCAGTACGCTGTCCAGCATCTCCCGGTGCTGGGCGGTGACGCAGCAGATGGATTCCAGGTTCTCACGCCCCGCCAGCTCCTTGACCAGGGGGGCCATCTTGATGGCCTCCGGCCGGGTGCCGAACACGCTCATGATGCGAAGCTTTTCCATGGCCTACTCCTTTCCTTCGCCGGGGGCCTCCGGCGGCGTACCGTCCGTTTTCTCTCCCCCGCCGGCATTGGGCTTGGCTCCTTCGGCGGGGTGGTGGTTGTGGGGGTAGCGTGCGATGCGGGCGGCGGTACAGGCGGTGGCGATGAGGGCCGCCACGGAGAGGATCACCTTGACATAGCCGCTGGACACGATCATCACCGCGCACAGCCCCAGCACGCCGGCCACCATGTACAGCGTGGCCACCGCCTGCTTCTGGTTCATGCCCATGTCGATGAGCTTGTGGTGGGTGTGGCTGCGGTCCGCCTTCATGGGATTCTGCCCCTTGAGGATGCGGCGGGTGAAGGCGGAGACGGTGTCGAAGATGGGAAAGCCCAGGATGATAAAGGGTACGATGAAGGAGATCATGGCGTAGAGCTTGAACAGCCCGATGACCGACACGGTTCCCAGCATAAAGCCCAGGAAGGTGGAGCCGGTGTCCCCCATGAAGATCTTGGCGGGGTTGCGGTTGAAGGGTAGGAAGCCCACGCAGGCGCCCACCAGGGCGGCGGTAATGACGGCGATCTCCAGGTCCCCCATGAGCAGGGCGATGACCAGCATGGTAAAGGCTCCAATGGTGCTCACCCCGTCGGCCAGACCGTCCAGGCCGTCAATGAGGTTCACCGAGTTGGTGACGGCCACGATCCAGATGACCGTGATGGGCACGGCCCAGATGCCGAAGCTCCAGTAGGTCCCGCCCCAGGGGAAGGGGTTGGCGATGGTCTCGATGACCACCCCGTGACCCACGGCGATGAGGGCCGCCACGATCTGGAGGATGAACTTCACGCCCGCCCCCAGGGGATGGGAGTCGTCCACAACGCCGACGGCCACCACCAGGCAGCTGCCCAGGAGGATGCCCCGCAGGTTCATGTCGATCTCGGCAAAGGCCAGGATGCTGACTACGCAGCCGATGAAGATGGCCAGGCCGCCCAGCCGGGGGATGGGGTGGTCGTGCATCCGCCGGTTGTCCTTGGGCACGTCCACCGCGCCGATTTTATAGGCCAGGCGCTTGACCAGGGGCGTCGCCACAAAGCTCACCAGCATCGCCACGCCCAGAGCGAAAATCACAGGTAAAATTTCTTCTCGCGCGATCACGTTTACTCGCCTCCGCTTATCTGGCCACGAAGCCCACTTTTTTGTAGACCTTCCGCAGGGTGCGCTCCGCTACCCTGGATGCCTTCTCCGCGCCGGCGCGGTAGACGCTCTCCAGGTAGGCCTTGTCCCTCAGGATCCGCTGGGCCTCCTCCCGGATGGGCCGGAGGGTCTCCACCACGGCCTCGCCCACGGCGGGCTTGAAGACCCCGTAGCCCTGGCCGTCGAACTCCCGCTCGATCTCCTCCATGGTTTTGCCGGTGACGGCGGCGTAAATGGCCATCAGGTTGGCCACCCCGGGCTTGTTCGCCGGGTCGTAGCGGACGCAGCGCTCCGTGTCGCTGTCGGTGACTGCCCGCTTGAACTTCCGCTGGATGTCCTCCGGCTTCTCCATCAGGTAGACGGAGCCGTTGGGGTCCTTGTCCGACTTGGACATCTTGGAGGCGGGGTCGCTCAGGCTCATGATCCGGGCCCCCACCTTGGGAATGTAGGGCTCGGGGATCTTGAACACGTCGCCGTAGATGTGGTTGAACCGCTGGGCCACGTCCCGGGTGAGCTCGCAGTGCTGCTTCTGGTCCTCCCCCACGGGGACGTAGTCCGGCTGGTAGAGGAGGATGTCCGCCGCCATCAGGGCGGGGTAGGTGAACAGGCCGCCGTTGATATTGTCTTTATTTTTGGCGGACTTATCCTTGAACTGGGTCATGCGGGAGAGCTCGCCAAACATGGTGTAGCAGTTGAGCACCCAGCCCAGCTCCGCGTGCTGGTGGACATGGGACTGGATGAACAGGGTGTTGCGCTCCGGGTCCAGGCCGCAGGCGATATACTGGGCCAGCTGCTCCAGGGTCCGGCGGCGCAGGGCGGCGGGGTCCTGCCGCACGGTGATGGAGTGCATGTCCGCCATAAAATAGTAGCAGTCGAACTCCTCGGCCCGGGCCCCCCAGTTTTTGATGGCCCCCAGGTAGGACCCAAGGGTCAGATCTCCGCTGGGCTGGATGCCGGAGAGCATAACTTTTTTCTCGTCCATAAGGTTTAACCGCTCCTTTTGATCGGCGCCGCGCCGGGGGACTGTCCCCCGGGCCGCCGGGTTTTTCCAAACTGCCTTATTGTACCACGAAGCCGCCTTAAAGGCAACAGCTTGTTCCGCGCCGGGCCGAATTTTCCGCCTGCCGGCGATTTTTCTTGACCTGCTCCTCCCCGCCCACTATAATGGAAGAGAAGAAAACTCTCGATAAAAAGAGAAGAAAGATCAAGGTGCGGCATATGAAAGAATTCAGCTTCAGCACACGGATCTATTTCGGCGAGGGCGCTCTGGCCCGGCTGCGCCAGGTGGAGGGGCGCCGGGTCTTTCTGGTGACGGACAAGTTTATGGTCACCTCCGGGGTCGCCGACCGGGTCGCATCCTACCTCACCGACTGCCAGGTCACCGTCTACTCCGACGTGGTGCCCGACCCGCCCATCACCAACGTGGTCAGCGGCGTACAGGCCCTGCTGGCCAGCGGCGCCGATGTGATGATCGCTCTGGGCGGCGGGAGCGCCATCGACGCGGCCAAGGCGATCCGGGCCGTGGCGGCCGACACCCCGGGGGTGGGGGAGATCCGGGAGGCCTTCGCTATCCCCACCACCAGCGGCACCGGCAGCGAGGTGACAGACTACTCCGTCATCACCGACCCGGAGAAGGGGGTCAAGTACCCCCTCACCGACAAGACCCTCCAGCCCCCGGTGGCCATCCTGGACCCGGAGCTGGTGGTCACCGTCCCCGCCGCCATCACCGCCGACACGGGGATGGACGTTCTCACCCACGCGGTGGAGGCCTATGTCTCCACCGGCTTCAACGACTTCTCCGACGCCATGGCGGAAAAGGCCGTCTCCCTGGTGTGCCGGTGGCTGCCGGTGGCCTATGCCGACGGAAAGAACCTGCTGGCCCGGGAGAAGATGCACAACGCCTCCTGCATGGCGGGGCTGGCCTTCAACTCCGCCGGTCTGGGCCTGGTCCACGGCATCGCCCACGCCCTGGGGGCCAAGCTCCATCTGCCCCACGGGCGGGCCAACGCCATCGTCCTGCCCCACGTCCTGCGGTATAACGCCGAGCTGCAGGACCCCAAGGGCGGCGACTACAGCCTGCCCGCCCGGAAGTATCAGCGGCTGGCCAAGGTGCTGGACCTGCTGCCCGCCCACACCGCCCTGCTGGGAGCCAGCAACTTCATCCGGGAGGTGGAGACGCTGAGCAAGACCGTCCGCATTCCGGCCACCCTCCGGGAGGCCGGGGTGGATATGGATCTCTACCGGGCCAACCGGGACGCCATCATCCAGGCCGCCCTGGCCGACAAGTGTACCGCCGCCAACCCCCGGGTCCCCACCGTGGCGGACGTCTCCGCCATCCTGGACGCCGTCAGCGGCGAGAAGCGGGGGATATGAGCTTGGCGGAAAAGACGCCAGCCTTTTTAGCAGTCTCAAAAGCAGCCGCCTTCCGGCGGCTGCTTTTCCACGTTTTCAGGGCGCGGGCCTCTTGTCAAATCCCCCTTTACCAGATATAATGTAGCTTGAAATCATGCGGCTCCCGCCGCTTTTTCGGAGGAAACAACATGTCTCTTGATATGACCTACTTCCATGACATGGAGGCCAAAATCCCCCACGGGAAGGTCCGCACCCGCTTCGCGCCCTCTCCCACCGGCTACATGCACGTGGGGAACCTGCGCACCGCCCTGTACACCTGGCTCATCGCCCGCCACGCCGGCGGCACCTTCATCCTCCGCATCGAGGATACCGACCAGGGCCGCCTGGTGGAGGGCGCCACCGACGTCATCTACCGCACCATGGCGGAGTGCGGCCTGACCCACGACGAGGGCCCGGACGTGGGCGGCCCCGTGGCCCCCTATATCCAGTCTGAGCGCCGGGACACCTACGGCAGGTATGCCCGGCTGCTGGTGGAGCGGGGCCACGCCTACTACTGCTTCTGCGAGAAGACGGAGAGCGAGGAGGAGAGCGGCCAGTTCGACCGGGCCGCCGACCCCTGCCGGGACCTGGACCCCGCCCAGGCCCAGGCCCGGGTGGACGCCGGGGAGCCCTACGTCATCCGCCAGCGCATTCCCGATGGGGGGACCACCACCTTCCACGACGCCATCTTCGGGGACATCACCGTGGAGAACAGCACCCTGGACGACCAGGTCCTCATCAAGCGGGACGGCCTGCCCACCTACAACTTCGCCAACGTGGTGGACGACCACCTCATGGGTATCACCCATGTGGTCCGGGGCAGCGAGTACCTCTCCTCCGCCCCCAAGTACGATCTGCTCTACCAGGGCTTCGGCTGGGAGGTGCCCACCTACGTCCACTGCTCCCCGGTGATGCGGGACCAGCACAACAAGATGAGCAAGCGCCACGGGGACCCCTCCTATGAGGACCTCCGCGCCCAGGGCTACCTCACCGAGGCCATCCTGAACTACGTGGCCCTCCTGGGCTGGAGCCCCCGGGGGGACCAGGCGGAGCGGGAGGTGTTCTCCCTGGAGGAGCTCTCGGAGATCTTCGACATCGCCGGCATCTCCAAGTCCCCCGCCATCTTCGACATCGAGAAGCTCACCCACTTCAACGCCCTCTACCTCCGGGCCATGGCGCCGGAGCGGTTCGCCCAGGTGGCGGAGCCCTATATCCGCCGGACCGTCACGGACCCGGCGCTGGATACCGCCGCCATCGCCGCCCTCCTCCAGGCCCGGTGCGAGCGCCTGACGGACATCCCGGAGAAGGTGGCCTTCTTCCAGACCCTGCCGGCCTATGAGAAGGACCTGTTCACCAACAAGAAGGCCAAGACCAACGAGGAAGTGGCACGGACCATGCTCTCCGCCGCTATCAAGGCCCTGGAGGCCCTGCCCCAGTGGGACCAGGCGTCCGTCCACGACTGCCTCATCGCCCTGGCGGAGCGCCTGGGGACGAAGAACGCCACCCTCATGTGGCCCGTGCGGATCGCCGCTGCGGGCCAGCAGGTGACCCCCGGCGGAGCGGTGGAGATCTGCGCCATCCTGGGCCGGGAGGAGTGCCTGCGCCGCCTGCGGCTGGGGCTGGAGAAGCTCTCATGAGGGAGCATCTGTCCCAGCTGGGCTGCTTTCTAAGGGAGGACCTGCGCCGCACCGCCATAGGCTGCGCCATTGGCATGGTCGCCGCCATCGCCCTGGGGGCGGTGGCGGGGGCGCTGGCCCCGGAGGTGGTGACCCAGGTCATGGAGGCCTTTATGGAGATGATCCTGGAGGCCGGGGTCGTGGACGAGGCGGGGAACCTGTCCCCCTTCGCCCTGCTGCTGAACAACTGGCGTGCCATGCTGGTAACCATCTGCTACGGTTTTCTCCCCTTTATCTACCTGCCTGTGCTGACACTGGTCAGCAACGGCTTCCTCATCGGGCTGATGGCGGCCTACTACCAGATCTCCGGCCTGCCCCTGTCCCTGTACCTGGCGGCGCTGCTGCCCCACGGGATCTTTGAGCTGGCCGCCCTGGTGCTGGCCGCCGCCTGCGGCGTGTACCTGTGCCGGAACATCGGCCGGCTGGTCACCAACAGCCCCAAGAAGATCCCGGCCGTGGAGCTTTTGACGGACCTGCTCCGGGTGCTGGTGATGGTCATCGCCCCCCTGACCGCCGCCGCGGCCTTTATCGAGAGCTATGTCACCCCTGTCATCGCCTCGTTTTTTATGTAAGGCTGGCAGCAGAGGAGGACCTGAGCGTGTATAGAGAACTGATCGCGGAGTTTAGCAGGGACAGCAGGAGTGCAAGACTCCAGGAGCCCTGTTCGGAAGCGGAGCTACAGGAGGCCGAGGCGTATGTCGGGTATGCTTTCCCGGAAGAATTGAAGGAGCTGCTTCGAGAGACAAATGGGGACCGCTTCCTGCTGTTGTCCGCAGCAGAGATGATGGAAGTCGTCAGATGCAACAGGGAGATTCTGGCGGAGGGCTTCGACGACGCGGAGGAGTTCAGCGAAAAAGTGGACCGTCATATCTTTTTTGCCGCAAACGGCTGCGGTGACTATTATTGTTACCGTGTTTTGCCGGATGGGAGGACGGATACCTCGGCTATTTATATCTGGGAGCATGAAATCTGCGGCCACCGTGTCGTAGCGAAGGACATACCGGATCTGATCCGTAGGTATTACAGCGACGAGATATGAAGTCGTGGGAGCAAGCCGCTCTGGCGCGGCTGAGTATCTGAAATATTGAGCAGCCGGATATGGGCATCCGTATGGATCAAACCATGCGGATGCCCATGTTTTGTTTTCTTGCCGATCCCGCAAGTCGGTACCCACCACATGAAGTTTTTACGCAGACCTTTTCATTCCGACCCCGCCGTGGTATGATACCAGGGAAGACACGATAAGGAGCGACACATGAGACAGACCTTCATCACCACCATGCCCGACCACGTGGGGGCCTTCCTCCAGGCCAGCCGGGCCATGGCCCAGCTGGGCCTGAACATCACCCGGGTCAGCTACAACCGGGCCATCGACGTTCACACCCTCTTCATCGAGGCGGAGGGGGAGGAGGAGGCCCTGGCCCGGGCGGTGGAGCGCCTGGAGGAGATCGGCTACCTCCGGGGCCAGCCAGAGGCCGTTGTGCTGCTGGTGGCCTTCCGGCTCCGGGATGTGCCCGGGGCGGTGACGGCGGCGCTGGAGCTGATCCAGCAATACGACTTCAACATCTCCTACCTCAGCTCCCAGGCCGACGGCAGCGGATTCCAGGAGTTCAAGATGGGCCTGGTGGTGGATGACCGCCGCCGCTTCGCCGACTTCCTCAACGCCGCCGCCCGGCTCTGCCCTGTCCGGGTCATCGACTACGACAAGACGGAGAAAATCCTGGACAACAGCGTTTTCTACGTCTCCTTCGCCAGCGAGCTGGCCCAGCGGATGGGCCTGGGCCGGGACAGCCGCACGGAGCTGCTGGTGAATATCAACCGGGCCATGCAGCTCTTAGACGAGCGCAGCGAGCCCTTCCACAAGGCATTCGAGTGCATCCGGGGCTTCGCCGACGCCCTGGCCCGGAACCGGGGGGAGAACTTCCATCCCCGGATCACAGAGCACCAGTTCGGCGGGGACCTCCGCCTGTTTTGCATCGAGCCCCCCTGCGGCAGCAACACCTGCCTGCTCCTCCACCGGGGGCTGCTGCTGGCGGTGGATACCGGCTACGCCTGCTACCGCCAGGAGATGCTGCCCATCCTGGAGGAGCTGGTCCCGGATTTCCACCGCGTGCCCCGGGCGGCGGTGATCACCCACGCCGACGTGGACCACTGCGGGCTGCTGGACCTGTTCCCCACGGTGTATATGAGCGGGCGCAGCCGCCGGTCCCTGGTCATGGAGCGGACGGAGGAGGGGGGCTTCCGGGAGCGGAATCCCCTCCACGCCCCCTACAGCCGCATCTGCAAAGCCCTGACCTCCTACCGGAGCCCGGACCTGGATACGGTCCAGGTCATCGGCGACGAGCCGGAGAAGGTGGCGGAGCCTCTCCAGCGGACAGGAAGCTGGTCCTTCGGGGATCTGGACTTCGAGCTCTACGAGGGGGCGGGGGGCCACCTGCCCGGGGAGCTGGTGCTGGTGGAGCGACGGCGGCGGCTGGTCTTCACCGGGGACATCTTCATCAACATCAAGGAGCTGACGCCGGAGCAGGCGGCCTACAACAAGTTCGCTCCCTACCTGATGACCAGCGTGGACACGGACCCGGTCCTGTGCGCTGCGGAGCGCCGGGCCATCCCTGAGATCCTGGGGCCGGGGACCTGGCACATCTTCGGCGGCCACGGCCCGGAGAAGGTGCTGGAGGTGGAGTGAGGCTTTGCTTGATAGAGATAGACCGGCGGCGCGGACCCGAAAGGGCACGCGCCGCCGGTCTTCCCGTTTTATCACAAAAGTTCCCCGAACCCGGAGATATATTGGTCGCACAGCTCCCGCATGTCCGGGCGGCTGTCCTGGAAGTGGTCGTCCGCCACTCCCACCACCGTCATGCCGGCGGCCTTGGCGGCCTTGCAGGCGGCCAGGGAGTCGTCGAAGAGGACGCACTCTCTTGGCTGCACCCCCAGCAGCTCCGCCGCGTGGCGGAAGGAGGCGGGGGAGTTCTTCTCCACCCCCAGCTCCTGGGCGTAGAGGACCCGCTCGAAGTAGGGGGCCAGGCCGTGGCGGTCCAGGGCCGCCTGACAGTGCTCGGGGACGCAGGCGGTGAACAGGACCATCCGCCGCCCGGAGGCCCGGCACCGGTCCAGGTACTCCCGGACGTGGGGCTTCAGGGCCACGTGGCGGTAGGCGTCCTGCACCAGATCCATCCACTCGGCGATGATGGCCTCACAGGACTCCTCCAGGTGGAGGTAGTCCCTGGTGAACTCGGCGCATTTGTACAGGGTGGTGTGGGCCACGCCCTGGTAGTATTCTCTTGTGTACGGGGCGTTCCGCCGGGCCAGGAAGGTCTTGTCCACCTCCACCCAGACGCCGTTGGAGTCGATGAGGGTGCCGTCCAGATCAAAAATCAGCATGGAGTTCTCCTATGGTTATTCAGTCGGTCCAGAACCGCCAGGGGAAGTCGATGGCCTCCTCGGCGTAGTCGATGCCGATGCGCTTGCCGGTGTGTAAGGGGAGGGTGTCCCGGCGAGGGGGGAGGTCCAGCTCCGGAATATCCTCCGCCAGATACAGGGCCTCGCTGCCCAGAGGCAGGCTGTTGAGGGATCTGTCAATGGATAGCCCTTTACAGACCTTTCCCGGCCCGTTCATGAAATTTTTCCGCTGGTAGGCGGTCAGCGCCCCGGCGGGGACGCCGAAGCGCCGCCGGGCCACGGCGTCCGCGTTCCACACCGGCCGGCAGCCCCGGATCAGGACCCCGGAGGCCACCCCCTCCGGCCCGGTGATGAAGTTCAGGCAGTGGTACACGCCGTAGATCAGGTAGACGTAGGCGGTGCCGGGACCGGCGTAGAGGGTCTCGGTCCTGGCGGTGCGCCTGCCGCCGTAGGCGTGGCAGGCCTTGTCGATGGCGGCCACATAGGCCTCGGTCTCCGTGATGCGGCAGACCATGGTCTCCTCTCCGTCCCGGCGGACCAGATACCGGCCCAGCAGGTCCCGGGCTACCTCCACCGTGTCCCGGAGGAAAAATCCAGCCTCCAGCTTTCCCACAAAGGCGCTCCTCCTGTCTGTCTTTTACTTGCCTCAGTCGCCCATGCACAGGCCCAGGGCCCGGGCGGCCCGGACCACCTCGCCATCCGGCGGCACGGTCTTGAGCTTGCCCGCCACCTCACTGAGGGGAACGGGGACGATGCAGTTGTTCTGCAGGGCCACCATGTAGCCGAATTTCCCGCCCCGGATCAGCTCCGCGGCGGCCACGCCCAGGCGGCTGGTGAGGAGCCGGTCCGCGGCGCAGGGGATGCCGCCCCTCTGGTAGTGGCCGGGGATGGTCACCCGGATCTCCTGGCCGGTGAGCTCCTTCAGCTCGCTGGCCAGCCGGTAGGAGATGGAGGGGTGGGTCATGGCCTCCCGGGCGGCCTTGAACTCCTTCTTGCTCATCCTGGCCTCCTCGCGGCTGACAGCCCCCTCGGCCACGGCCAGGATGGAGAAGCGCTTGCCGCTCTCCTGGCGGCGCTCGATGGCCTGGGCGATCTTCTCCGCGGAGTAGGGGATCTCGGGAATGACGATCACGTCGGCGCCGGAGGCGATGCCGGCGTACAGGGTCAGCCATCCGGCCTTGTGGCCCATGACCTCCACGATGAACACCCGGGAGTGGGAGAAGGCGGTGGAGTGGATGGAGTCGATGACCGACACGGCGATGTCCATGGCGGACTGGAAGCCGAAGGTCATCTCCGTGCCCCACAGGTCGTTGTCGATGGTCTTGGGCAGGGTGACCACGTTGACACCGTGTTGGCTGAGGAGGTTGGCGGTCTTGTGGGTGCCGTTGCCCCCCAGGATCACCAGACAGTCGAACCTGGCCTTCTTCACCGTGGCCAGCATCTTCTCCAGCTTGGTCTCCTCGCTGTCGTCCCTGGCCTTGGTCATCTCCTTGAAGGGCTGGCGGGAGGTGCCAAGAATGGTGCCGCCCAGGGTGAGGATATCGGAAAAGTCCCGGGGCTCCATCTTGTGGTAGTCCCCCTCGATGAGCCCCCGGTAGCCGTCCCGGATGCCATAGATGGACACCTGGTTGCCAAACTCGTTGTAGAGGGTCTTGGCAACGCCCCGCAGGGCGGAATTCAGGCCCTGGCAGTCGCCGCCGCTGGTGAGCATCCCGATCTTCATGCGCTTGTCCTCCTCTTCGATCACACAATGATATGGTAGTTTCTCCGAATTTCTTTCTAAAAAACCCGGGAAAGCAGGGTCACTGGTTCAGCAGCCGCCGCAGGAAGCGCCGCCACCCGCTCTCCTGGACGGGGGCGGGGGCCGCCTCCGCCTGGGCGGCGGCCTGGGCACGCTCCAGGGCCAGCTCCATGAGCCGCTCCTGGGCGCACAGGGGCTCGTCGGTCCGGTTGAGCTTGTCGTAGCAGCCGTCGCCCCGCAGGAGCCGGGCCTTCACCGTGTCCGCCCACATCAGGTCCAATATCTCCCGCAGCCGGGCGCGGACCTGGGGGCTGTCGATGGGGCAGGCCACCTCCACCCGGCGGACGGTGTTGCGGGTCATCAGGTCCGCGGAGGAGATGTACATCTTCTCATTCTCCCCCTGACCGAAGACATAAATGCGGGAGTGCTCCAGGAAGCGGCCCACGATGCTCTTTACCGTCACGTTGTCCGTGTAGCCCGGCACCCCGGGCAGCAGGCAGCAGATGCCCCGGACGATCATCCGCACCTGGACGCCGGCCTGGGAGGCCTGGCAGAGCTTGTGGATGATGTCGATGTCGGTGAGGGAGTTGAACTTCAGGAAGATGCGCCCCCGGCTGCCCAGGGCGATCTGCTCGTCCATCAGCTTCAGGATCGGGCCCTTCAGGCTGTTGGGGGCCACCAGGAGACGGCTGTAGGAGCCCTCCAGGTCCGCCAGGGCCATATTGCTGAAGAAGGCGGCGGCGTCGGCGCCGATGGAGGCGCTGCTGGTCACCAGGGACACGTCGGTGTAGAGCTCGGCGGTCTTCTCGTTGTAGTTGCCGGTGCCCACCTGGGTGATGTACCGGGTCTGGCCGCCGTCCACCCGGGTGATGAGGCAGATCTTGGAGTGGACCTTGTAGTCCTCAAAGCCGTAGATGATCCGGCACCCGGCCTCCTCCAGCCGCTCGGACCAGTCGATGTTGTTCTGCTCGTCGAAGCGGGCCCGCAGCTCGATGAGCACCGTCACGTCCTTGCCGTTCTCCGCCGCGGCGCACAGGTACTCCACCAGCTTGGCCTTCCGGGCCAGGCGGTAGATGGTGATGCGGATGGAGACCACGTTGGGGTCCCGGGAGGCCTCCCGGATCATCTGGAGGAAGGGCTCCATGGAGTGGTAGGGATAGAACAGCAGCACATCCCGCCTTAAAATCTGGGGAATGAGCTTTTCCCCCTTCACCAGCCCGGCGGGCCACTGGGGAGGATAGGGGGGATAGCACAGAGCGGCGGCGCTCTCCTCGGGCAGTTTGCCCTCCAGGGAGTAGACATACCCCATGGTAAGAGGGCTCTTGGAGTGGAACAC
>OVXI01000108.1_pt1 | contig 21328 bp, 19 predicted proteins | sample 1732031 | NCBI WGS metagenome assembly OVXI01 (sample SAMEA4545821, study PRJEB24839) | metagenome | biome: chicken; feature: ceca content | place: Italy | collected 2013-05 | reverse complement strand
GGGGGGATTCTCCAGGCTTGCAGGTTTCCACATAGATTTGTATTTTCGGAAAGTAGTGCCAGCTCCCAATCGCCGGGAGCCTTTGTTAAAGAAGCAGATTCCCCTTCTCAATCTCCATAGTCTTGCCCAGCTTGGTAAACCGGTCCTTTTCGCAGCAGGTGATGAACACCTGCCCCTTGTGAATCTGGTTCAGCACAAAGTCCTGCCGGCCCGGGTCCAGCTCGGACAGCACATCGTCCAGCAGCAGCACGGGGATTTCCCCGGACTGGCTGGCCATAAGCTGCCGCTGGGCCAGCTTCAGGCTGATGGCAGCGGTACGGGTCTGGCCCTGGGAACCGTAGGCTTTCAGGGACATACCGGAAAGGGTTACATCAAAATCATCCTTGTGAGGGCCTGTCAGGCACTGGCAGCTTTGCAGCTCTGCCCGGTAGTGGCTCTCCAGGTGCTCCCGGAGCTGCTGCTGCAAAACCTCCACGGGAGCAAAGGGGTCGGTGATGGTGGAAACGGTGTGGTAGGTAAGGACAAAGTCCTCCTTGCCCCCGGAAAATTCCCGGTGGAACACCGCCGCTTCCCTGCCCAGGCCTTCATAAAATCTTGCCCGGTAGGAGATGATCAGGGCCCCCACCTGGCAAAGTCTTAAATTATACTCCGGCAGAATCTCCAGAAGGGCGGGATTTTCCTCCCGGTCCTTGAGAATCCGGTTCTTCTGCTCTAAAATTTTCCCATACTGGGTCAGCGCCGCCTCATAATTGGGCCGCAGCTGGCAAAGGGCGTTGTCCCCCAGCCGGCGGCGGCTGGCGGAGCCGCTTTTGAGCACCATCAGATCCTCCGGGCAGAACAGCACCGTCTGAAACACCCCCGAGATTTGGGAGAGGGTTTTCTTTTTGATGCCGTTGTGGTACAGCTGCCGGGGTTTGCCGGAAAACAGCACCCATCTGAGGGACTGCTCCCGCTCCTGGGAGAAAAGGGAGCCGGAAATTTCCGTAAAATCCGGGTCGAAGCCCATCAGCTCCTGATTTTTGGAGGTGCGGAAGCTCTTTCCCGTGCCCAGGTAGCCGATGGCCTCCAGAAGGTTGGTTTTTCCCTGGGCGTTGTCCCCCACAATCAGGTTCACCCCCGGATTGAAGGTGAAGCAGCAGTCCCGGTAGTTGCGGTAGTTATGAAGGGTGAGATTCTTAAGCTCCATGGCTTACGATGGTAAAAATCTCACCCTGGAAGGTGAAGCTGTCACCGGGGTAGAGCTTCTTTCCCCGCATGGTGCAGGTTTCTCCGTTTACCTCCACCTGGCCTTCCTGAATGACGGTCTTGGCCATGCCACCGGTGACGGCCTGGGCCAGCTTCATGGCAGCTTCCAGCTTGATAAATTCTGTGGTAATGGGCAGGGGGCTGCTTCCCTGCTTTTTGGTTACGGTGACTTTCATGGCAAAACCTCGTCAGTTGGATTTGATTCTTACCGGCAGGACCATATAGGAGAAGTCCAGCTTCTCGTCTGCCGGGGTCATGACAATGGGGCTCAGGCCGTTGGTCAGCTCCAGGATGACCTCCTCGCTGGGGATGGCCCGAAGGGCGTCTGCCAGGTAGCGGACATTGAAGCCGATTTCCAGCTCCTTGCCGTCGCCGGCCAGAGAGCACTGGTCCTCGGCGGCGCCGATGGTGGTATTGGTCCGCAGCAGCACCTGCTGGTTACCGAAGATGCACCGCACCGGGCTCTTGTACTTTTCGGAGACGATCAGGCCCACCCGCTCAATGGAGGAGGCCAGGTCAGACACGTGGGCGCAAAGCCGGATGGGGCAGCCTGTGGGGACTACCTTCCGCCAGTCCAGGAACTCTCCTTCCAGCAGACGGCAGATGAGGGTGGCCTGTCCCACCTGGAACAGGATGTGCCGGGTGCCCAGGGTGAAGGCTACCTGGTTGTCCCCATCGGAGAGAATTTTTTCCAGCTCTTTCAGGCCCGGTGCCGGGACAACGAAGGAAAGCTGCCGTCCCGTAGGCTCCTGGGTGTGGTAGGTGCGCCGGGCAAGCCGGAAGCCGTCCACGGCAATGGCGGAGACCCGGTCCTCTTCCACTTCAAATTTTACGCCGGTATGGATGGGGCGGCCCTGATTCTCGGAGACGGCAAAGATGGTGCCGGAGATCAGCTCCTTCATAGCTGTCTGGGGGATGCGGATGCTCCGGCCGTCGCCCACGTCCGGAAGGTTGGGGTATTCGTCGGCGGATTCGGCGGAGATGGTGAAGGAGGCATAGCCTGCCCGGATGGATACTTTATAGTTGTCGTCCACCACCACTGTGACCGGGCCTTCCGGCAGGCGGCGGATAATGTCACCAAAGAGTCTGGCCGGCAGGACACACTGGCCCATGTCGGAAACCTCTGCCTCGATCAGGTAGGTGATGGCGGTTTCCATGTTGTAGCCGGTGAGGCTCAGTCCGTCTCCGGCTTTGCAGAGGATGCCCTCAATGGCGGAGATGGCGCTTTTTTGGGCCACGGTTCTGCCGGTGATGTTCAGGCCGGTAAGGAGAGTGTTTTTTTCACAGGTAAAGCGCATGGTACGACCTCATTTCTGTAAAATAATGAATAATAAATATAAAAGTAAATATTTTAGGTAGTAGTAATAGTAGTAGGGGAAATTTATGTGGAAAACTGGGTTTTGTCTTAGAGAGGCAAGGGAAATTTATCCACAGGAGAATGTGTAGAAAGAAGAACTTTTCCACAGGGAATTGGAGAACCTTGTGGAAAGAATTTTTTCCACAGCCAATCCATCCACATTCCACAGCCCCTGTGGATACGCGGCGAGTCGCCGCGGACAATGCGCACGGCAGCTTTCTACAAATCGTTACTTCCCTGACCCGCCCGGTATCGTTCTATTGTGCTACATCAGGTTTTATCAGACTTTCAATCGACAGCGTGGGAACGAAGCACCCCGAAATCCCGAAGATTCAAACGGGGGCAGAGGCCGAAACATAGCACCCGAGCCAAAGCGAAGGGTCAATCCCGGTTGGTTCCACCCGGGGGATTCTTAAGGGGGAACAATTCGAGCGGGAGCGAGTTGTTCCCCCTTAAGCCGGCTTCTTTGCGTACTTTCTTGCCGGAGCAAGAAAGTACGGCCCCGCTGGCAAGCGCCCGGAGTGCCTCCGGTGTCAATTTCGCTGGGTAGCTTATGCAGGTCGTCACTTCCCTGACCCGCCCGGTATCGTTACTGCGGTGCAGAATCGAGTGTCGATAACCTCTATCAAGTACCAACCCGAAAGCAAACCGTCGGTTTCCCGCCCGCTGGCTCCCTCAGTCACCTGCGGTGACAGCTCCCTCCCGGAGGGAGCTATGGGTGCGGTATCGATACCAGGTAAATAGGGAACAATGCCGGCGGCCAGAGGCTGCCGGCATTGGTTTTTTACACTTCCTTGCTCTTGGTGGCAATTTCCGTCAGGCACTTACCCAGGAAGGCCTCCGGGGTCATGGCCCCCAGATCCTCGCCCTTCCGGGTGCGGACGGACACGGTGCCGTTTTCCATATCCCGGTCACCCACAACCAGCATATAGGGAATCTTCTGCACCTGAGCCTCCCGGATCTTGTAGCCCAGCTTCTCGCTGCGGCAGTCAGCCTCTGCCCGGATGCCGGCGTTCTTCAGCTGCTCCGTAAGGGCTTTGGCATAGTCGTGAGCCCGGTCGGTGATGGGCATGACCCGAACCTGGGTGCCCATGAGCCACAGGGGCAGGGCTCCGGCGTACTTCTCAATCAGCAGCGCCAGGGTCCGCTCATAGCAGCCCATGGAGGTGCGGTGGATGATATAGGGGGTCTTCTTCTGGCCGTCGGAGTCGGTGTACTCCATGCCGAACTTCTGGGCCAGGAGCATATCAATCTGGATGGTGATGAGGGTGTCCTCCTTGCCAAAGACATTCTTGCACTGAATGTCCAGCTTGGGGCCGTAGAAGGCAGCCTCGTCAATGCCCACCTGGTAGTTGACTCCCAGGTCGTCCAGGATGGTCTTCATAGTCTCCTGAGCCAGCTCCCACTGTTCCCGGGTGCCCTCGTACTTGATGCCGGCCTTGGCAGGGTCCCACTGGGAGAACCGGAAGGAGCAGTCCTCCTTGAGTCCCAGGGTCTCCATGCAGTAGTTGGCCAGATCCAGGCAGTTCTTGAACTCCTCTTCCAGCTGGTCAGGCCGCAGAACGATGTGGCCCTCGGAGATGGTGAACTGGCGGACACGGATCAGGCCGTGCATCTCGCCGGAGTCCTCGTTCCGGAACAGGGTAGAGGTCTCCCCCAGTCGCATGGGCAGATCCCGGTAGGAGCGGGCCCGGTTCAGGTACACCTGGTACTGGAAGGGGCAGGTCATGGGACGAAGGGCGAAGCACTCCTTCTCCTCATCGTGGGGGTCGCCCAGGATGAACATGCCGTCCAGATAGTGGTCCCAGTGGCCGGAGATCTTGTAAAGCTCCCGCTTGGCCATGAGGGGGGTCTTGGTGAGGATATAGCCCCGCTTCTGCTCCTCGTCCTCAATCCAACGCTGCAAAAGCTGGATAGCCCGGGCACCGTTGGGCAGCATGATGGGCAGGCCCTGGCCGATGCACTCCACGGTGGTGAAGTAATCCAGCTCCCGGCCCAGCTTGTTGTGGTCCCGTTTCAGAGCCTCTTCCTGGGCGGTGAGATAAGCCTGGAGCTCATCCTTGCTGGGGAAGCCCACGCCGTAGATACGCTGGAGCATCTTCCGGTTGGAGTCGCCCCGCCAGTAGGCGCCGCAGCTCTTGGTGAGCTTGAAGCCGTTGTGCTTGATTCTGCCGGTGTGGTCCAGGTGGGGGCCGGCGCACAGGTCGGTAAACTCTCCCTGGGTGTAGAAGGAGATGACAGCATCCTCCGGCAGATCCTCAATCAGCTCTACCTTATAAGGCTCGTTCTTCTCCTGCATGTAGGCAATGGCCTCTGCCCGGGGCTTTTCGCTGCGGACGATGCTCAGCCGCTCCTTGCAGATCTTCTTCATCTCCGCCTCAATCTGGGTCAGATGGTCGGGGGTGAAGGAGAAGGGGGAGTCAAAGTCGTAGTACCAGCCCTCGTCGATGGCGGGGCCGATGGCCAGCTGCACCTCCGGCCACAGCCGCTTCACGGCCTGGGCCATTACATGGGAGCAGGTGTGCCAGTAGGTTTTCCGGTATTCCGGGTTTTCAAAGGTGTACAGGTTTTCTTCAGACATAATGGTTTCCCTCCTTTAATATTGGGGGCAGGTATGCAAAAATCCCACCCCTGAAAGATCAGGGGTGGGATACAAAATTGTATTCCACGGTTCCACCCTGGTTGCAGCCGCAGCTGCCACTCATTGACGCGGTAACGGGCGCACCCGACCCGGCATTTCCGCCGGACGGCTCCGAAGTGGTGTGGCATAGGGCAGCGTCGCAGAGCCCTTTCACCATGTGGGCTCCTCTCTGAGCGGCTTACCGGATGCCGGGTCTTCCTCATAGCCTTTCTATGGGGAAATATAGCACATTTTTTCCCTCTTGTCAATGGGGTTTACCACCGGCGAAAAAGGGATTTTTCCGGAAAAAAAGGGGTAAAAAGGTTTACCATAATTCAAAAACTTCCGTGGTTTACAGGAGGTTACATATTTCGGCAACTTATGTCAACACCTGTAACCAATTCCACCAGATATCGTGGGTGAGGAGGGGAAAATCATGTATATTTAGACAAAATGTTTACATAAAAATAATACAAAAAATCGGGCAAAAGTTGTCTAAATATGGTATTTTGGAGGAAAGACTTGACTTTTGGCAATTTTTTGTTATAATACCCATGCTGTCATTCATCTGCACAGCCTTTGTTACATTTTGATACCAACGGATTTCCCAGCGGAAATCCCCCTATCATTTCGGAAGGAGGACGAACCCTTGCAGCGATTGATTGCGTTTGCAAAAGCAAGAAAGAAGTGGCTCAAGCGCGGGGCCGCCTGTGTGGTACCCCTGGTGCTTTTGGTCCTGATGCTGTCCCAGACAGCCTTTGCCCAGATTACATATGTGATCACCGACGGGGACCAGGTGGTGGTGCATACCACCAGTGCATCCGACCCTGCGGCAGTTCTGCACGAGGCCGGTCTCCGGCTGGGTGAGGAGGATACCTACACCACCCAGGCTGGAACGGAAGGCACGGAGATTACCGTCCGCCGGGGCCAGATCATTACCATTGACAACTGCGGTGTGCAGCTTCAGGCCTGCAGCTACGGCGAGACCCTGGAGGAGCTGCTGACCCGGCTGGAGGTGCCTATGGGCACCGATTATCAGGTGTCCCTGCCCCTGGATACGGAAACCTACGACGGTATGCAGGTATCCGTAGAGTGGGTAGTGGAGGAGGAACAGACCTATACGGCAGAGGTTCCCTTTGAGACCGTTTACTGCGATGCTCCTACCCTGGCTTTGGGTGAGGAGAAGGTGGTAACGGAGGGCGTTGCCGGGGAGGCGCTGTATACCGACCATGTTACCTATGTGAACGGTGAGGAATCCCAGCGGGAGAACCTGGAGACGGAAGTTACCACCGAGCCTGTGAGCCGGGTGGTGCTCCGGGGCACCGGGGAGGACCTGGACGGGGACAAGAACCAGCCCATCATCGGCAACGGCGTGATTGTGCTGCCCTCCGGGGAAGTGCTGACCTACACCCACGCCGACCAGTACTGGGCCACCGCCTATACTTCCTGGGTTGAGGACTGCACCGGCACCACCGCCACCGGCACCCAAGCCCGGGTGGGCGCCATTGCCGTTGACCCCACCGTGATTCCCTACGGAACCCGGATGTTCATTGTCACCAATGACGGGGAGTATGTCTACGGCATCGCCACTGCGGAGGACTGCGGCGGCGGTATCAAGGGCAACCATGTGGACCTGTTCTTCAACACTGTGGAGGAGTGCTTCCAGTTTGGCGTCCGGGACTGCATCATCTACTTCCTGGGTGATGCGGAATGGCAGGGCGACACCGACTGGCAGGAATAAAACCATTGCATATCCGCCTTTTGTTTGCTATAATGGCAGACGAAAGGCGGATTTTTTATGATAAATGTTTGCGATATTCAGGTGATGAAGCCGCTTCTTGCCCAGCACGGCTTCCACTTTTCCAAAGCCAAGGGGCAGAACTTTCTAATCAGCCGGTGGGTGCCGGAGCGGATTGCAGAGGAGGCCGGGGTGGACGAGACCGCCGGTGTTCTGGAAATCGGCCCGGGCATCGGCCCCCTGACCCAGCAGCTGGCTCTCCGGGCGGGGAAGGTCTGCGCCGTGGAGGTAGACGAGCGGTTAAAGCCCATTCTGGCGCTGACGGTAGGGGAGTTTTCCAACACGGAGATTCTCTGGTCTGACATTCTCAAGCAGAATATCCCGGCGCTGGTGGAGGAGAAATTCCCGGGGCTGCGGCCCATGGCCTGCGCCAACCTGCCCTATTACATTACCTCTCCCATCCTCACCGCCCTTCTGGAGGCGGAGTGCTTCCGGTCTGTGACGGTGATGGTGCAAAAGGAGGTGGCCCAGCGGATTGCCGCTCAGCCCGGCTCCCCGGACTACAGTGCCTTTTCCATCTTCTGCCAGTACTATGCCAAGCCGGAGATTCTCTTTGATGTGCCTGCCGGGTGCTTCCTGCCCCAGCCCAAGGTGACCTCGGCGGTGATTACCCTGAAGGTCCGGGAGGAAAAGCCCTGGGACATTCCGGAGCCGGAGAGTTTCTTCCGGGCTGTCCGGGCCAGCTTTGCCATGCGCCGGAAAAAGCTGCAAAACGGCCTGGCCTCCGGCTTCCCCCAGCTGGGAAAGGCCGGGGCGGCAGAGGTGATTGCCGCTGCTGGCCTGCCGGAAAATGTCCGGGGAGAGACCCTGGGGATTCCGGAGTTTGCCCGGCTGTCCAAAGAAATTTCCGGGAGGCTTCACCATGATTGAGTTTTTGTTTCTGGATCTGGACGACACCATTTTGGACTTTCAGAAGGCGGAGCGGCTGGCTCTGGCCAAGACCCTGGAGTCCTTCGGCCTGCCGCCGACAGATACCGTCCTTGCCCGGTACCATGAAATCAACCGGGAGCACTGGGAGCGGCTGGAGCGGAAGGAACTGACAAGGCAGCAGGTTCTGGTGGGAAGATTCGCCGCCCTCTTTGCCGAGATGGGCCTTTCTGCCCAGGCGGAGCAGGTTGCCAGAGCCTACGAGGAGAATCTCAGCCAGGGGCATTACTTCCTCCCGGGAGCGGAGGAGGCACTTCAGTCCCTGAGCAAAAAATACAAGCTGTACTTAGCCAGCAACGGCACCGCCCGGGTTCAGGCGGGACGGCTGAAAAGTGCCGGAATCATCCCTTATTTTCAGGAGATTTTCGTGTCGGAGGAGATGGGATACAACAAGCCGGACCCGGCCTATTTTGATGCCTGCTTTGCAAGGATTCCGGGCTTCCGGAAAGACCGGGCCATGATGGTGGGGGACAGCCTGACCTCGGACATTTTAGGGGGGATTCAGGCGGGAATTGCCACCTGCTGGGTCAATCCCCACCACAAAACAGGGAGTATTCGTCCTGACTATGAAATTGAAAGCATCGTTCAGTTGGAGGCGTTATTAAAGAACCTATGAAGTACATTGATTTGGAAAATTATCCCCGGCGGAGCCACTACGAATTTTTCAAAAGCCTTGCCTACCCCTATGTGGGCATGACCGCCAACATGGATGTAACAGACCTGATTGCCAAGGCAAAGGCCATGGGCAAGTCCACCTTCCTGGCCTGCCTCTATGTGGGCATTCAGGCTGCCAACCGGGTGCCGGAGCTGCGGCAGCGGATTGTGGGGGACAAAATTGTGGAGTTTGACTTCTGCAATGCCGCCCACACCGTGGCCCTGGCGGACGAGACCTTCGGCAACTGCCTGACGGATGGTCAGCTGTCCTTTGAAGACTTTCTGGAGGAAGCAAAAGCCCGGCAGGAGGAGACCAAGCACCACCACGGCTTTGTGGGCACCCAGGAGGACGAAACGCCCCTGCTGTTCTTCTCCTGCGTCCCCTGGGTGGCCTTTACCCAGGTGATTCAGCCCGCCCCCATCCCGGCAGACTGCAATCCCCGGATTGTCTACGGAAAGTTTATCAAGGAGGGGGGCCGGATTCTCATGCCCGTAGGCATCCAGGCCAACCACGCCCTGGTAGACGGCCGCCACATCGGCAAATTCTACCAGGCCTTTGAAGAGATTATCCGGGAGATATGTTGAAGCCGGGGTGACCCTCGGTGTTAATCTCGCAGAGCGGGCAGTGCCCGCTGACAATTTCCCACGATAACCTGCTACAAATTGTTACTTCCCTGACCCGCCCGGTATCGTTCTATGTGCGATACCGGGATTTTTCCGGCTTTCAATCGACAGCGTGGGAAAGATACACTCCCAAAACCCATAAACCAAAACGGGTGCAGAGACTGAAACCCCGCACCCGAGCCAAAGAGAAGGGTCAATCCCGGATGGTTCCACCCGGGGGATTCTTAAGGGGGGAACAATTCGAGCGGGAGCGAGTTGTTCCCCCCTTAAGCCGGCTTCTTTGCATACTTTCTTGCCGGAGCAAGAAAGTATGGCCCCGCTGGCAAGCGCTTGCAGAAAGCCGATTGGAAAACAGACTGAAAGGGAATAACTGGGGAACGATAACCACCAGCAAGCACTACCACATTCCAAAACCGCAGCTGTATCGCCCGCTTGCTCTCTCGGACACGCCGCCGCCGCAAAAAAACAGGACACCATTTGGTGTCCTGTTTTTGTTTAGTCGTCAATGCGGCGGATGTGGGCTCCCAGAGCGGTGAGCTTCTCCACCAGCCGTTCGTAACCCCGCTCCACGAAGTGGATGTTCTCCACCACGGTGGTGCCCTGGGCTGCCAGGCCGGCGATAATCAGGGCTGCCCCTGCCCGCAGATCGTGGGCGCATACCGTAGCGCCGGTGAGCTGCTTGGTGCCGGTGACCGTGGCGGTCTTGCCGGTGATGAGGATGTTGGCTCCCATGGACTGAAGCTCCGTGCAGTAGCCGAAAAACCGGGTCTCGTACACATTTTCCGTCAGACGGCTGATGCCGCTGGCCAGGGTCATGCACACGCAGATTTGCGCCTGCATATCCGTGGGGAAGCCGGGGTAGGGCCGGGTCTTTACGGTGGTGTGGTGGAGCTTTCCGGTGGAGCGGATGCGGATGGCATCGTCATAGTTGATGATGGAAGCACCCATCTCCTGAAGCTTGGAGGTGATGCAGTCCATGTGCTTGGGGATGACATTCTGCACCAGCACATTGCCGCCCACTGCCGCTACCGCAGCTAAGTATGTACCTGCCTCAATCTGGTCGGGGATGATGGCATAGGAACCGCCCCGGAGCCGCTCCACACCCCAGATTTTCACCACTTCCGTACCGGCGCCGGAAATCCGGGCACCCATGGTGTTCAGGAAGTTGGCCAAATCCACGATGTGAGGCTCTCTTGCGGCGTTGTAGATAATGGTCTGGCCGGGCAGGAGGCAGGCTGCCATCATAATATTGATGGTAGCGCCAACGCTTACCACATCCAGGGTAATGCGGCTGCCGTGGAGACCGTCGGGGCCTTCCCGCAGGTAGACATAATCATCCGTCTCCTCCACATCCGCACCCAGGGCGGCAAAACCCTTCACATGCTGGTCGATGGGACGGGAGGCAAAGTTGCACCCTCCGGGGAGGGCCACATCCGCCTGGTGGAAGCGGCTCAGGAGCGCACCCATCAGATAGTAGCTGGCCCGCATTTTCCGCACCAGGTTGGGATTGGGGCAGCGGTTGGTGATATGGGAGGCGTCCAGCTGCAATACGCCGGGGGCTTCCTCCCGAATCTGCACACCCATATCCCGGAGGATTTCCAGGAGAATCCGTACATCGGAGATGTCCGGCACATTCTCCACCCGGCACACCCCATCCACCAAAAGGGCGGCGGGGAGGATGGCCACGGCGGCGTTTTTGGCGCCGCTGATGGTGACGCTCCCCTCCAACGGGGTGCCGCCAATAATTTCATATTTTGCCAAGGGTGATCCACTCCTTGATAAAGTTAAATTCCAGTAGTAACTTATTGTAACATACTCCGGCTCTTTTGTAAAGGAACTTTTTGGTTTTTATCGGCGTATGCCCTTGGGATAGTGATTTTTCATAACTTTTCCATCCCCTTTTCCCCAGCCGATGCCGTAACCGCCTGTGGTAATCAGGCACCAGCCGGCCTTTCCCGTGGGGAGGGTCTCCCCATGAAGGTATCTGGAAATCTCCGGACTTTCCGGGGAATATTCCTGGGTGCAGGGGCAATCCCGGAGCCACAGGGCCAGGGCGTGGGCCGGGACAAACCTGCCTTTGCGCACCTCTCCCAGCTCCAGGCCGGGGCGCTCCACCTTGAGCCCTGCAAGGTCAGGCATCTCCTCCGGTGCCCAGAACAGGCGGCTGCCGAAGGTCAGGGCTCTTCCCGGGGGCAGGGAGATTCCCAGTTCTTTGGCAAAGGAAAGCCACTCTTTGGGGAGCTTTTCTCCCTTTTCCTCAAAGGATTCCGGCTCTTCCTGTCCCTTTCGCCGAAGCACCGCCACAAAGTGCCCTTCTCCCAGAAGCTTGTGGGGCCACAGGCGGTAAAAGCCCGGAGCCGTCCGGGTAAACCAGGGGGCATCCACATCCTCCGGTGCAAAATCCGGGTGGGCGGAAAGGAAGGCCTCCACCGCCTCCTCGTTCTCCTGGGGAGCAAAGGTGCAGGTGGAGTACACCAGCCGTCCCCCGGGACATACCAGCTTGGAGCCGGCTTCCAGAATCTCCCCCTGCCGCCGGGCGCACATGGCTACCGTCTCCGGGCTCCAGTCTGTTACCGCCGCCTCCTCCTTCCGGAACATCCCCTCCCCGGAGCAGGGGGCGTCGATGAGCACCCGGTGAAAGTACCCGGGGTATTTCTTCGCCAGGGTCTGAGGGTCTGTGTTGGTCACCAGGGTGTTGGCAATGCCCATCCGCTCCACATTCCGGCTGAGGATTTTCGCCCGCTTGGGGTGAATCTCGTTGGACAGCAGGAAGCCCTTTCCCCCCGTTTTCCCGGCAATCTGGGTGGTTTTTCCCCCGGGGGCGGCGCACAAATCGCAAATCCGCTCTCCCGGCTGGGGGTCTAAGAGGGCCGCCGCCGACATGGCGCTGGCCTCCTGCAGGTAGTATACGCCGGCCTCGTGGAAAGGGTGCAGGCCGGGGCGGGATTGGGGATCATAGTAGTATCCCATAGGCTCCCAGGGCACCGCCTCCCGGACGAAATCCAGGGCGGGCATCTTCCCCTTCAAGGGATTAAAACGCAGAGCCACGGCTCTGGGCCGCTCCAGGCTCTGCAAAAAAGCGGGATACTCCGCCCCCAACTGGGCCTGCATCCGCTGTAAAAATTCCTGAGGAAGCATAGGCTCTCTCCTTTTGAAAAGTTTATGCATTTACAAGGGCATTTTATCACAATTCCGGGAAAATTTCCACACAAAAAAGGCAGGCGCAAAATGCCCGATTCCCGAAAACACCAAAATCGGCGGCAAGTCACCGCTTACAATTTTGCACGGTTTCGTTATCTTGTAGAAGGCTTCCATAAATACCTCCCTCCGGGAGGGAGGTGTCTTGGGGCTATGCCCCAAGACGGAGGGAGCCAGCGGGAAGGAAACCAATTTAACCACCAGAGACGGAACCTCCCCAGAGTTACAATTCCTATGCCCCATCAGGGGAAATCTCTTCGAATAAATAGGTATAGGGTATGGGCAATTATGAGCAAGTACCAACCCACAAGCAAACCGGAGCTGCACCGCCCGCAGGCTCCCTCAGTCACCTGCGGTGACAGCTCCCTCCCGGAGGGAGCTATAGGCGGGTGCGTTATTTGGGGTATGGTACTTTTTAATGTGGAAATTACCTGCACTTTAGATAAGTTGAAATTAAGAAAACGAGGAATATCCCCGGTTTTTGGGTTATTCCTCGTTTTTGCTTGGTTTTTAAACTTCTGTTTTGTAGTTCACCCATTGACCAGCAGATAGTGTACCTGTTCCTGCTGGCGGCCCTTCTGGAAGTAAATCCGGGGCACCCGGCGGCTGATGCCGCAGACAAATTCGTAGTGAAAAGATCCAGCCCGTTCCCCGATTTCCTCCATGGTAATCTCCAGGTTTCCGTCCCGGCCTACCAGCACCACCGGGTCATCCACCTGCACCCCGGGGATGTCCGTCACATCCACCATCATCTGGTCCATGCAGATTTTTCCCAGAATCGGGGCCTTTTTCCCCCGAATCAGCACGTAAAACCCGTTGGAAAGGCTTCTGCGGTAGCCGTCGGCATAGCCGGCAGGAACCGTGGCCACCCGGGTCTGGCGGGTGGTGACGAAGGTACCGCCGTAGCCAATCCGCCGTCCCGGCTCCAGGGACTTCACGTGGGACACATAGCTGTGCCAGCTGAGAGCCGGGCGAAGGCCCAGGGCGGTGCAGTCCACTTCGCTGCTTGGAGCCATGCCGTACATCACAATGCCCGCCCGCACCATCTCATAGTGGCTGGAGAAGTTGACGATTCCGGCGGAGTTGTCCAGATGGCGGATTTCCACCTGAATGCCCATTTTTTTCAGTTCCCGGTCAAACCAGTCAAATTTCTCCCCCTGCTCCCGGGCAAAGGTGAGATCATCGCAGTCCGCCGTGGCAAAGTGGCTGAACAGCCCCTCCGCCCGGAGGTTGGGAAGCTGGGCAATCTCCCGGCACAGGGCCAGTCCCTCCTCGTCTGCCTGCACCCCGATACGGCTCATGCCTGTATCCAGGGCAAAGTGGAAGGGGGCGGTGACATTCTGCTTCTGGGCCTCCTGGGAAAGGGCCAGGGCGTCGGCGTAGGAGAAAATCGCCGGGCGGATGCCCAGGGGGATGGCCTGGGAAAAGGCGGAGGCAGGGGTGTGTCCCAGAATGAGAATGGGCAGCCGGATTCCGGCGTTCCGCAGCTCCAGAGCCTCCTCCATGGAGGACACCCCGAAGAAGCTGCAAAGGGGCTCTACCTGCCGGGCCACCGGCACGGCGCCGTGGCCGTAGGCATCCGCCTTCACCACCGCCATCACCGGCACACCGGCCTGCTTCCGGATGGCTGTCAGGTTGTCCCGGATGGCATCCAAATCAACTTTTACGTATGTATTGGTTTTCAACGAAGCTCATCTCCAAAATGTTCTGCTGTCTGGGCGGTAAAGGCCTCCCAAAGTCCCTGACGCACCAGGGAAACGGCATAGTACATGGTCTCATACCGCAGATAATCCAGGGCGTTTTTGTCCCAGAACCAGCGAATCTGGGCAGGAAAGTCCTCATCGGACTGCCAGAACTGCACTCCGATGGCAAGACCGTCCATAATCTCCAGGGAAAAGCCCACATCGCCCCAGGCAATGGGCGCTGCTCCCAGCTGTTGGGCGGCCCGGGCAAGGGCCTGGGGGTCCTTGTCAAAGGCCTCCGCCATAGGGTCCCGCTCCGCCAGAAGGGTCTGGTGGACATGGCGGCCGAAGCTCTCCATGGACTGCCACACCCCGGAAGGATGCCGGGAATCCTTGCTGTCGCATAAAATATCCAGCAGGGTCAGCACCCGGGAAAAGGTGTTGCCGTCCTGCCAGCACCCATCTTTTTCATATTCCAACGACCCGGTTTTCCGGCAGAGGCGGTGAGGCAGCCCCAAAAAAGTCAGATAGAGGTAATTCCCATCTGCCTGCAAGGAAAACTTTTCTATCAGCCGGTTCTGGTCATAGGTGAGAAACCGGGCCTGTGCCTGTTCCGTTTGCAGACGGTAGTTGTCCTGCGCCACGAAAACCGCCTCCTAAGGGATAATTGCATCCAATATATCATAAAAATTCCGGTTTTGCAACCGAAAACCGGAGAGAACCGTCTCCAGCCGCAGCTGATGCACCTGGCCGATCTGCCGCAGAAGCCCCGCCAGCTCCAGGCAGCACACCGCAAATTCCTCCTCCCCTGCCTGCCGCCAGGGGTCCAGGGAGGCAAACCGGGTGTTGGCGTCCGCTAAAAGGCCGTGGTGGGTCAGAAGCCCGAAGCACCGGGAAAAGTCCTCCCACCCGGCCTGGGCCTCCTCCGACAGCCGCACCGCCCGGGAAAAATCCCCGGTCACTGCCTCCCCGGCGGCCTCCGTGAGTGCCTGCTCCAAGGGGGAGATTTTCCGGGACACCCAGGCGCTGAGGAGCAGTCCCCCGATGAGCAGCAGAAGCAAAAGCCCCAGCCCCAGATAAAACCGCCGTCCCATATTCACGCCTCCCGCTTATAGAATATCACATGATCCTGATTGTCCACTGCCAGATACCAGGTGCTTTGCAGGGTTGCCCCCCGGTTTTTCAGCTCCCGCTGTACCCAGGCGGCGTCCTTTCCCGCCGGGGCCAGATTCTCCGAAAGCAAATGACCGTCGCACACGATGGTGTAGGGCAGACCCTGAGGGGCCACAGGAATCCCCGCCTCCTTTGCCGCCGCAGGGCGGAACTGGGGGTAAGGGAACACGGAGAAGTTGCCGTTGGTCTCCAAAATGGCATACTGAACCTGGGTGATGTCCAGAATGTCCTTCAGCCGCAGCTGGCCTGTGAGCTCGTCCAGAGAAATCCGGGTTTTCTGAAGATTTTTCTGGAGCACCCTGCCGTTTTCAATGAGAATCACCGGCTTTCCGCAGAAAATCCGCCGCAGTCCCACGCTTTTTACCGTGGCGGCGGACAGAATCAGCTCCATGGCAAGGACTGTGACAATGGGAATCACCCCGGTATACACCGGCACGGAAAAGTCCTGCATGGGGATGGTCACCAGGTTTGCCGAGAGCATGGTTACCACAAACTCCGCCGGCTCCATCTGCCCCACCTGCCGCTTGCCCATGAGCCGGATGACCCCCACCAATAGCAGATACAGCACCAGGGTCCGGAGAAAAAACACAATCATAATCCCGCCTCCCGGCCTTATTTTCCCCGGAAGGCAGAAAATTATCCGGGGTGCCCCCGGTATCGGCGGCTTGCCGCCGAACTTATTCACTATTCACTCTTCACTATTCTCTAAATCCGCCCGGTATCGTTACCGGGTGGAAAAGACGCACGAACCAAAGCCCCCTTGCCAAAGGGGGCTTTGGTGTGTTTTCCCTCCGGAAATTCGGAAAAAAGGGTTGCTTTTGCAGTCCGGGCAGATTATAATAGAGCCGTAATTGTAAATAATCTTTGAATTATTTTCAGTGATTCCGGCAGAGCCTGCCGGGAAATAAAAAAAGGGAGGATATGAATATGTTTTGTGTGCATTGCGGAGCCCAGCAGGAAGACGGCGCCAAGTTCTGCACCAGCTGCGGCAAGCCCCTGGACACCGAGGCGCCCCAGGCTGCCCCTCAGCCCCAGGCTGCCCCTCAGCCCCAGGAAGGCCCTGTAGCGGTGGAGGCACCCCCTGCTCCCAAGCAGGTAAATCCCCTGGTAGCCAAGCTGAAAGCCCTGCCCAAGTGGGTGTATGCAGCTGTGGTGGGAGGCATTGCCGTGATTGTGGCGGCAATCCTCATTGTGGTGAACATCACCTCCACCATCAACCTGAACGACTTTGTAACCATTGAGGTGGAGGGCTACGACGGCTACGGCACCGCCTCCATCTCCATCGACTGGGAGGCCATGGAGGCCAAGTACGGCGACAAGGTGAAGTTCTCCAAGGAAGCCAAGGATAAGCTGGGCGCTCTGGGCGGCTACCTGGACGATGTCAGTGCCTTTGACGGCCTGAAGGGCTCCGTGTATGTGTCCCTGGACAAGGACAGCGGCCTTTCCAACGGCGACGAGCTTCACTACGAATGGGACATTGACGATGAGCTTTTCAAGTATGTGTCCTGCAAGCTCAAGTACACCGAGGGCACCTACACCGTGGAAGGCCTGAAAGAGGCGGAAACCTTCGACCCCTTTGCGGACCTGACTGTGTCCTTTGAGGGCATCTCCACCAACGGACGGCTTCGCATAGAGTACGCCGGCGGAGAGCTGACCCCCTATGACTTTGAATGTGACACCGAAAACGGCCTGGCCAACGGCGATACCATTACCATCTATCTGGACGAGTACCAGGTGGAGCGCTGTCTGGAGGACCTGGGGAAGATTCCCTCCGTTACGGAAAAAACCTACACGGTGGAAGGCCTCAGTGAGTACATTACCGACCTGTCCCAGATTCCCCAGGAATATCTGGACAGCCTGAAGAAGGAAGCGGAGGATGCCATCTACGCCTACACCGCCAAGGCCTACGGCAGCAATTTCACCCTGAGCGAGCTGACCTACTCCGGCTATGTTCTCAATACCGTCAAGAGCGCCAAGGATTTCAGCGGCAATTTCAACGACCTGGCTTTGATTTTCAGCGGTACCGTCAGCGGCAAGGATGAGGAGCTGCCCAGCATGGTGGTCTACTATCCCATTCGCTACACCAGCATCCTGAACACCGCCGGAGAGATGTCCTATGAGGATATGGAGGGCATCGAGGGCTATTCCACCCTGGACACCTACCGGTTCAGCACCGACGGCTATTTCAACCCCCTGCTGTGCTATTCCGCCATGGCTTCCCGGTATGGCGACAACTATACCGTGACCGCCGGGGATGGCTTTGAGTCTTACAGCCAGGCTGCACCTCTGACCCAGCTGTCCCAGCTGAGCGAGGACTTCCGGGACATGATGAACGCCGACGCCCTGGCCCTGATTCAGAGGGAAATCGCCGATTATGACGAAAAGGTCACGGCCACGGAGCCGGTCTTTGTGGGTCAGTATCTGCTCACCCGGAAGGAGGCCGGCAGCCTGGCGGAGGGCAACTACTATGTGACGGTGTTCAAGGCCGAGGTATCCCATAGCGAGGGAAAATTTGAAACCACCACCGTCTATTTCCCCGTAGGCTACCAGGGTATCTACCAGATTCCCGAAAAGGGCTTCACCTTCATCTCCCGGGATAAGCTGTGGGGACGCAGCTCCTTCCCGGACACTTACTACTCCACCAAGGGTTACCTGGACGGCACCCAGATGTACGCCGACATCGTCACCGCCAACCGGGACAGCTACAACTATGAGGTCTCCCAGGGGCTTCAGGAGTTCGGCAAGTAAATCCCCGCAAAACAGAAGTTTATAAGTAAGCAAAAACGAGGGAGAGCCCAAAAAATGGGGTTCTTCCTCGTTTTTCTAAGGAAACTCTGATTAAATCGGCAAGAGCTGTCAGCGAGAGATTTTTCCTCAGACAAAAGAATGGAAAACAGCGGAATACTGTATGTATTTCCTGTTTTTCATTCTGCATGGATGGGGAAAAAGATAAGCTTTTCAGCCGCAGACGATTTATTCAGAGGTTCCATAGAATGAATGATCGCTTACCTGACAAAAGACGCCGGAGATTTCCGGCGTCTTATTTTTCCAGCCGGGTGGTCAGGCTGTCTATGAAAGACCAGAGAAGGCTGATCATGAGCAGGAGGATGGCGGCGGGGATGGCCAGCAGGCACACCACACCGCCTCCAATCCACTGTAAAGCCCGGCAAAGCCATCTACGCCCCATGGTGATTCATACCGCTGACGATGGCAAAGTAAGACCTGGAGGTAGCCCGGTACACAAGAAGGTAAAACAGGGCAAATACCAGGTAGCAGGCCGCCGTCACCCCCACCAGGAGGGGGAAGTTGGTGAGGCTGAAAAGGAGCAGGAGCTTGCGGATCATGGGGAAGGCGAAGGCCAGGTGGACACCGGCGGCAATGAGAGGCAGGAAAAACACCGTGAGAATCTGGGAATTGATGCTTCTGCGGATGTCTTTTTTGGACATACCCACCTTCTGCATAATGGCAAACCGGGACTGGTCCTCGTAGCCCTCGGAAATCTGCTTGTAGTAGATAATCAGCACCGCCGCAAAGACGAACACGATGCCAAGGAGAATCCCCAGGAAGAACAGTCCGCCGTACATGCCGTACAGGTACCCCCGCTCAGCGGCGGCGCACTCTCCGTACACGAAGAAATCCGGGGTGTTCTCCAGCCGGTTCATAAGCACCTCGTAAAGAGCCTCCTGGGCCTCCTGGTCGCAGGACAGGTCAAAGCCGTAGTACCACTGGTAGATCAGGGGGGAGCTTCCAGAATCTTCCATGATGACATTTTCCACAGGCTTGATGAGGGCCTCCGGGTCATTGACGAACAGGTACACCGTAGGGAAAATCTGCATGGAGTCGATGCCGTTCTTCACGAACTGGGATACCTGCTTCTTCACGGTATATTCCGGCCCGTCCCCCAGCCGGATGGTGTCCTCCCCATAGGAAAGCTCCTTGGTGGAATAAATGAGCACTTCATCCTCCTCCAAAGTCTCCTGAGCGCCCACCACCCGGTTGTAGTCCGCCAACGGCACCACGAAGAACTGGCAAATCTTTGCCACCGTGTCCCAGCGGTTGCTGTAAATGGAATTGTCAAAGCGAATCTGATTTCCCTCAATCACCCCGCCGAAGGCGGCGGTGCGGTAGGTCTGCACATTTTGGAGGGTGTATCCCTGCTCCTCCACCAGAGCCTCTGCCTGGGCCTGGGTATCCTGGGGTGCCTCTCCCCACAGGGCCTGCTGGGTGGCGGCGTTGCCGTAGAGGTTAATGTGCCGGGGGTAGCGGCTGCGGATGCTGTCCTCCGTGCCCATATACAGGCACGCCGTGGAGGAGACCATAATCAGCACCATGGTGCAAAGGATGCAGATGGAGGCAAGGCCTGCACCGTTGCGCTTCATCCGGTAGGCCATGGAGGACACGGATACAAAGTGGTTGGTTTTGTAGTAGTAGCCCTTATTCTTCTGCAAAATCCGGCAAAGGGCCACAGAGCCTGCCATAAACAGCAGGTAGGTGGCGATAATCACCATGATGGCCGCCACGAAGAACCAGAGGATGGCGGAGACGGGGTCAGAAATGGTCACCGCCAGGTAGTAGGCTCCTGCCAGAATGACCACGCCCAGCAGCGCCACCAGCCAGTTGGCCTTGGGCGGCTTTTCCCCGGTGTTCTCGCTGCGAAGAAGCTCCACCGGGTTACTCAGGTGCAGCTGCCGCAAGGAGTTGAGAAACAGCAAAAGAAAAATGACACAGAACAGTATCACCGTCTGGGAAATGGCGGAAAAGCCGATGGACAGGGTGAATTCCGTCTCCCCTCCCAGGATTTTCACCATGGCAAGCTCCGAGAACTTGGAAAAGAGAATCCCCAGGAACAGGCCGCAGGCAATGGAAAAGGCGCCGATGAAGAAATTTTCCAGCAGCAGCACCAGGCTCAGGTTCTTCTTTCCCATGCCTAAGATATTGTAAAGGCCGAACTCCTTTTTTCTTCTGCGAATGAGAAAGGAGTTGGTGTAAAAGAGAAAGAGAAGAGAAAACACACTCAGAATCCCAAAGCCCATACTAAGCAGCTGCTTTACCATATCCCCTCCGGGGATGGTGGTAAACACCGGGGAGGCGGCGATGAAGGAGACGATGTAGCACATCATCACCATGCCGGTGCAGGTGAGGATATAGGGCAGGTACAGCTTTTTGTTTTTTCGGATGCCGGAGACGGCCAGCGACCGGTAGATTCCCTTTTTCATTCTCCCTTCCCTCCTGCCGTCAGCATGGTGAGGGTATCGGAAATCTTCTGATACAGCTCCATGTCGGTGCTGCTGCCCCGGTAGAGCTGGTGGTACACCGCTCCGTCCTTGATGAACAGCACCCGGCTGGCGTGGCTGGCGGCCTTGACGGAGTGGGTCACCATCAGGATGGTCTGACCACCCCGGTGAATCTCCCCGAAGAGGGAGAGGAGCTCATCGGTGGCCTTGGAGTCCAGGGCTCCCGTGGGCTCATCCGCCAAAATCAGCCGGGGATGGGTGATGAGGGCTCTTGCCACCGCTGCCCGCTGCTTCTGACCGCCGGACACCTCATAGGGGTACTTGCGAAGCAGGGATTCAATGCCCAGCTGCCGGGCGATGGGGGTGAGCCGAGCCTCCATCTCCTTGGGGCTTTTCCCGGAGAGCACCAGGGGCAGATAGATGTTATCCTCCAGGGTAAAGGTGTCCAGCAGATTGAACTCCTGAAACACGAAGCCCAGGCTGTCCCGGCGGAAGCCGGCAATCTCCGATTCCTTGATTTTGGACAAATCCTTTCCATCCAGCCGGACGGTGCCGGAGGTGGGCTTATCCAAAGCCGCCAGGATGTTCAGAAGCGTGGTCTTGCCGGAGCCGGATTCCCCCATAATGGCCACATACTCCCCTTCCTCCACGGCAAAGCTCACGCTGGACAGAGCCTGCACCTGGTGGCCGCCGAAGCGGGTGGTGTATATTTTTTTCAATGCGTCTACTTCCAGAATACCCATGTGGGATTTCCTCCTTTTGGGAAGCTCTGAATAAATTGGCAAGAGCTGGCAGCGTGAGATTTTTCGTCAGACA